>JGI20153J14295_10001362_pt1 | contig 18902 bp, 13 predicted proteins | sample COG_03_FD_14295 | JGI IMG/M metagenome (IMG submission 14295) | reverse complement strand
TACATTTACAGCGCTGCGGATTTAGAGAGCCAAATTCAACATCATGAAGCGATGGTCTCTAGCTGGCTAGGTCAATTTCCTGATCGCGTTCTCTCGCTGAGCTACGAGGATTTTGTGAGTGATACTGAACAATGGCTCAATAAAATAGGCTCATTTCTCAACATTGAACCCAAGAATACAGTCGAAAAAAACTCTGTTACAGTCACCTCGAGTATCTGGCAAGTGCAAAGTGAAATCCATCAAGCATCCATAGCCAAATGGAAAAAATATGAACCGCTTCTAGAAGGCTGCTTTGGTACTGGCAGGACCAATAACGATCTCAAAAACTGACTTTTTTGGCTCATGCAGCGATTGATCCCGCCATAGCTAGCGAGAAAATAAGCCCAAGACTTCATTTCAAATGCTCAAGCAACAACCCTCGCAATAACCGCTTATCAATCTTTCCAAGCTTAGTAACGGGAAGATCCTGCACAAACTCAACGCTTTTGGGTGCCTTAACCTGCCCTATTGCCTCCTTACAAAAATCAACAACACTTTTTTCGTCAATTGAAGTGCCAGGCTCTAGTGTAACAAATGCCACTACCTCCTCGCCCCAGTGCTCGCTCGGCACACCAATCACCGCGGCTGCCGCAACGCCCTTAATACGCGTAATCGCAAATTCAACTTCTGCTGAATAAACATTGAAACCACCGCTAATAATCATGTCCTTTTTGCGGTCAACAATAAACAAAAAACCTTCATTATCTAAATAACCAATGTCGCCCGTTAAGTGCCAGCCGTTAACCCGTGTTTGCTGCGTTTCAGCCGAATTTTGGTAATAGCCCTCGCACACCATGTCGCCTTTCACCGCAATTTCACCGCACTGCGAAGCCGGCAACTTCCTGCCCTGCTCATCTAAAATAGCCAGCTCCGACAAAATACTGGCTCGGCCAACACTTTGTAACCGTTTGTCCGAGGCAATAGCGCCATCAACATAGTGATCTTGCTGGGTGAGCGCACTAATCATCATGGGACATTCGGTTTGGCCAAATAAACCGCGCATGACCGGCCCAAATACCTCCAGCGCTTTGCGCAACTGAGTAACAGATATAGGCGCGGCACCATAACTCAATGCTCGCAAACTGGAATAATCAAACGCATGCACATTGGACTGCGCCAGCAAGGTGTAAATAGCCGTGGGAGGTAAAAATAGATCGGTCACCTGCTCGTGTGCAATACTGTTTAATAACGCTTGGGCATCAAAGCCGGCATGAATAATAAAACGCGCGCCGCTTGGTAATGCGCTTAGCACGATCCTACCGCCCACATGAGTCAATGGCATCGCACACAAGTACGTGGCAGCGCCCTCTTCGCGCACCAGCTGGTCACACATACCGTAGCTCAGCGCTCTAAAATTTCGGTCGCTCAACAACACACCTTTGGCACGCCCCGTGGTACCACCGGTCATGGGTATGGCGAGAATGTCGGCGGGCTCGCGTTTAACGCTTACAGCTACCTCGGGCGCTGCGCGCAGCCAGTTATGCAGCTCTACTGAGGAGTATGTCTTAGAAGCATTCCCAGCAGCCACCTCAACGTTGCTCGCCTGCTCATCAAGACAAACCGACACGAAGAACCCGGGGTTTTGCGATGCAACCGCAGCTGCGGCATCTGCAAACTGACCTTGATAAAACAACACATCGCAGCCTAGCTGTGCCAACGTCGCTATGTTGTCGGCTTCGGAGTTGCGTGAGTTAACCGGCAGCCAAATGCCACCCGCTCTAATGATGCCTAGCGTCACAATGATTGCCCACGCTGAATTCAAACTGTATATGGCGCAGTGCATACCGGGTTGCAAGCCCGAACCAAGCAGCGCCTTCGCTACCCTCACCGACTCCTGCTGAACTTGCTGATAGCTGAACTGCTCATCACCAAACGTCAGGCAGGTGTTATGGGCAAAGCGCAGGCATGCCTGATCGATGAGTTCAATAAACGGTAGATTAAACTGCTGGCGGCTACATAGAGACATACGGGGTTGAGTGACGTGGACGAAAAAAATTAAAGAGCGACTTATTCAAGCCAACTAGGCCCGCAATCAAGCAGCCCTATGCCTGTTTACAGCGCGGCCGCATAGCCCTCTTTAGGAAAATGCACATTCACATTACCGTATTGAGCCGTATTGCGCGCTATGATCCAGCGATTGGGGCCCTCACCCACCAGCCTTCCGCTTACACTGTCTTGCGCATAGTCGTTGGGCTGGATAGTTATGTCACGTCCTACGTTAGGCGACTGCATTGCCTCGTCAATAACGCGAGGCTCATGCTGGCTGGCTTGCGCCAGTGCATAGCGAATAGGCTTCTCGTCACGCTCACCACGCCCAAAGGCATGCATACGTTCAAACCAAGCCGATACCTGCCGTACCTCATCAGGCAGCGGCTGCGCACCCAGCTCATGATAAAACCACAGGTGATGATAGGCCGAAAAATCCGCAAAGGTAGGATGTTCGCCAAACAAAAAGGCATGCTCTAGCTTCTCTTCAAGTGCATGCAGCTGCTCATTAAAAAGCTTTACACTGCGTGCCGCGCCTGGCATACGTACCGAGGAGGCCTTGCGCATTTTTGCGCGATCACGCAGCAGTTTAAAGCCGGTAATAATGGAGTGATACTTGAGCAGCTTTTTCAGCAACACTTTGGAAGGCACTGAAGCCACCGAGGCAAAAAAATATTCGCGCTCTATACGGCGGGAATAGTCGGCTACGGCTTCATCGCAGCTGTATAACGAAAGATCTTGGTTGTTATTCTGACCGGCAATTTCTTCACAAATAATACCCGTGTCGCAAAACAAATCGGCACCCTGCTGAGCGACAGGAATACGCCGGTAGCCGCCGGTTAATGCATCGAGCCCCTTGCGCGGTGGCATTGGCGGCACTAGCACCGACTGCCAACTTGTATTGGTATAGCCAAACATCGCCCGCACCTTCTCGGCATAGGGCGACATTTCATAATGATAAAGTATCATCTTATCTCGCTCATTAGTTGCTTAATCAAAATTAAAACACCTCAGAGTAAACGATCGTCGTCTTCCTAGGTTATCACCCGGTTGATTTAGCGCGCTGACGATAGGCGTGCAGGAGTGGCTCGGTATAACCCGATGGCTGTTCTTTACCTTTAAAAATCAAATCACACGCGGCAGTAAAAGCCACGCCATCGTAACTGGGCGCCATAGGACTATAGCTTGAATCACCCGCATTTTGCCCATCAACCACCATGGCCATACGTTTGAGTGTTTCCATCACTTGCGCCTCATCGCATACATCATGCTCTAACCAATTTGCTATGTGCTGGCTAGATATGCGCAACGTGGCACGATCTTCCATTAAGCCCACGTTGTGAATGTCGGGGACTTTAGAGCAGCCCACCCCTTGATCGATCCAGCGCACAACATAACCCAACAGGCCTTGCGCGTTGTTATCAAGCTCAGCTTGCACGGTTGGCGCATCAGGTAATTCATCTGCACTCAGCACCGGCACGGTTAAAATGTCGTCTAACTTTGCGGGTTCACGCAATTTGATTTCGTTTTGTCGAGCTTCCACGTTCACACGGTGGTAGTGAATGCTGTGCAACGTAGCACCATTGGGTGACGGTACCCACGCGGTGTTAGCGCCCGACTGCGGATGACCAATTTTTTCTACCAGCATGGCAGCCATTTCATCGGGCATGGCCCACATACCTTTACCAATTTGTGCTCTGCCTTGCAGACCACAAGCCAAACCCACATCAACATTCCATTCTTCATAAGCTTGGATCCAAGGCTGCTGCTTCATTTTAGACTTGGCCACAAAGGGGCCCGCTTGCATACCTGTATGAATTTCATCGCCCGTTCGATCAAGAAAACCAGTATTGATAAACGCTACGCGCTCACAAGCGGCTTTAATACAGGCAGCCAAATTAACCGTGGTACGGCGCTCTTCGTCCATAATGCCAATTTTTAGCGTGTTTTTTGCAAGACCTAACGCCTCCTCTATGCGAACAAACAGCGTGCATGCAAAGGCTACTTCTTCGGGTCCATGCATTTTAGGCTTTACGATGTAAACCGAACCGGTGCGGGAGTTTGCTAAGTCACCTTTACCCTGCAAATCGTGCATTGCTGCAAGGCTTGTAACCATACCGTCGAGTATGCCTTCAGGGATTTCGTTGCCGCTTGCATCGAGCACCGCATCGTTTGTCATTAAATGCCCAACATTGCGCACGAACAGCAAACTGCGGCCATGCAGCGAAAAGTGCTTGCCCTGGGCATTCACATATTCACGATCAGGCGTCATCTTACGAGTAACCTCACGGCCACCTTTACTAAAGGTTTCCGCCAACGTGCCTTTCATCAGGCCCANCCAGTTGCGATACACCTCAATTTTATCNTCAGCATCAACCGCNGCAACCGAGTCTTCGCAATCCATAATGGTGCTTACCGCCGCNTCCATCAGTAAGTCCTTAACGCCCGCNGAATCGACTTGNCCNATAGAGTGCGTGCGATCGATCTGAATCTCGATNTGCANGCCATTATTTTTAAGCAGCACCGCATTAGGCGCTTCTGGAGCACCTTGATAACCCACAAACTGGGCGCAATCAATTAAGCCGGTGTTACTGTTATTAATTAACGTGGCCTGCAAAGCGCCATTGGTAATCCCATAAGCTGCCACTTCGCTATGGCTGCCCTCTTTTAGCGGTGCCACTTCATCAAGCAATGATTTGGCAAACGCAATCACTCGATCGCCGCGCGCAGGGTTATAAGGCCCACTGCGCTCGCAGCCATCAGTCTCAGGGATGGCATTGGTACCGTATAAAGCATCGTACAAGCTACCCCAGCGCGCATTGGCCGCATTTAATGCAAAGCGTGCGTTCTTAACCGGTACAACTAGCTGCGGGCCGGCCTGCGTGGCAATTTCTTCATCAATATTGCTAGTGTTGATAACAAATGACTCAGGCTGAGCTTGTAAATAGCCTATCGCCAACAAAAATCCTCTGTACGCTTCGAGCGAGTAGCCTGACTCGCGATGCTCCTTATGCCAATCGTCAATTTGTGCCTGCAACGCCTCGCGATGCGCGAGTAAACGAGCGTTTTCGGGTGCTAAATCGGCGATTATGTCGCTAAACGACTGCCAAAAGTGCTCGCTAGACACACCGGTGCCGGGCAATATTTCATCGTTGACTAAACTTGCCAGCGCCGCATCTACCTGCAAGCCACTCATCACAATTCGACTCATACTCAGAAAACTCCTTAGCTAGAACGCTAAACTAGAAGGCCACACCGCAGCTTACGAGACCTTAGGCTAATGAGACGCTTGGCCAACGAGCAAAGCGTTGCAAAAGTAAAACAAAAGAAACATTACGGCAGTGGCAGACACTGTAGTAAACGCGCTGAGCATCATGGCAGTAAAAGCCATCAAAATGAGCGCGCACGCATAATACGCAATCGGCTTCTCGAACGGAAGCACGGTTGGCCACAAATGGCGTGATATTAAAGTTATAAAACGGCCAGCAAGGGCTGATAAAACAGCCACCATGCTCTAACCTTGTTACAGAACATGCTTCAAGCCCTACCAAGCAGAGCGATGAGCACGGCCAATCAAGTGCCGTCGGTGGGTGGCAGCTAGCCTATAGCTGCAGCAAGCGTTGTGAGCGTTGCGCGTGAGATATCTTCAATAGCCTGCACATCCGGCTGACCATCGGTATATTTAACCATCCATGTGCCACCCACACAAAACACATTATTAAGTGCCAAGTAGTCAGTAAAAGTGCTCGGTGTGAGTCCACCCGTTGGGCAAAACCGCAAATCGGGAAAAGGTCCAGCCATTGCTTTGAGCATGCTCATGCCGCCTACCACTACGGCAGGAAACAATTTGAAATGGTCAAGCCCGTATTCCAATCCCAACATCACTTCNGATGGGCTAGCCACACCCGGTACCACTGGCACCGATTTAGCCTGCGCTGTGGCCAGCAGTGCGGGCGTAATTCCGGGGCTGACAATAAAATCAATGCCCACATCAGCCAAGCGNTCAACCTGCTGAGCTTGCGTGACCGTACCGGCACAAATTACCAACTCAGGAAATTGTTTACGCGCCAAACCAATAGCCTCAAGACCGGCCTCCGTGCGCAACGTGATCTCTAACGCGCCAATGCCACCAGCCAATAGGCCTTCAGCTATCGGTAAAATGTGCTCAGCGGTATCAACCTTAATCACTGGCAAAATAGGCGCAAGGCCCTGTAAACATTTTTTAATTGACTCTTGCATTAGTACTCACTTGTCATTAACTCGTTAAATAAATTTACGGTGAAAATCAGCGNCAGCCAAGTTACGCTGCATCNNTCCCTAACTTATAGCCAGGCACTAAAATAAAACGTCNGCACCGTATTCNGCACCCGACACACGGTCGCGAAACACGTCAAACAAGTTTCGACCCAGCGTTTGAGTCTCGGCGGGTGCTTCGAGTACGGGCCGACTGGCCAACTCCTGCTCACTGATTTCAACACTCAGCTCGCCACGAACGGCATCAATACAAACGATATCACCATCACATAATTTACCGATATTACCCGAGCGCATAGCCTCTGGCGCCACGTGAATGGCGGCCATAATCTTGCCTGATGCACCCGACATACGACCATCAGTGAGCAAGGCCACTTTATAGCCTCGATCTTGTAACACGGCCAATGGCGGCGTGAGCTTATGCAACTCAGGCATACCGTTAGCAGCAGGCCCTTGGAAGCGAACTACAACAATCACATCGCGATCCAATTCATTATTGGCAAAGGCATCCAGCATCGCATGCTGCGATGAAAATACTCGGCAAGCGGCTTTGATAATATGAAATTCCTCGGCTACAGCCGAAACCTTTACCATTGCTTGGCCCAGATTACCTTTTAATAATCTAATACCACCCTCTTGATCGAAGGCCTCATCAACCGAACGCAACACATCGGTGTTACGGCTAGCCGTGACTGCCGGGCTCCAAACGATTTCACTACTGCTGCCATTCGAAAGCTGCTCACCCGCTGGCGCCGGTTCGCGCTCATAGGCATCGAGCCCCTCACCCATAACGTTGACCGTGTCTTGATGCAGCATGCCTGCGCGACGAAGCTCATGGACCAAAAATGCGATGCCGCCTGCATCACGGAAATGATTGACGTCGGCAGTACCATTTGGATAAACGCGAGCCAACAAAGGCACAGCGCGAGAAAGATTATTAAAATCATCCCAAGTGACGATGATGCCGGCCGCGCGAGCAATGGCCAACAGATGTAGCGTATGGTTAGTCGAGCCACCGGTGGCCAACAAACCCACCAGCGCATTGACCATAGACTTCTCGGTTACCACCGAAGACAAGCCTATTTTTTTACTAGCCATGTTAATGACCTGCTCAACCGACGAAGCGGTAAGCGCATCACGTAACGGCGTACCTGTATTAATAAATGAGGTAGATGGCAGCTGCACACCCAGCATTTCCATCAGCAATTGATTAGCATTTGCCGTACCGTAAAAGGTGCAGGTTCCAGCACTGTGATAAGAGGCCGTCTCGGCATCCATTAACGCCAATTCATCAACTTCACCGGCGGCGAACTGCTGACGTACGCGCGCTTTTTCGGCGTTGGAAATACCTGAGACCATCGGGCCTGCTGGAATAAATACCGCTGGCAAATGACCAAACTGCAGGGCGCCAATAATCATGCCTGGAACTATTTTATCGCAAACACCTAAACAGGCCACCGCATCAAATACATTATGCGTGAGTGAAATAGCCGTCGACATAGCAATTACGTCACGACTAAATAAACTCAACTCCATACCCGGTAAACCCTGTGTAACGCCATCACACATGGCAGGAACGCCACCGGCAACCTGGGCAGTAGCGCCCAATGAGCGTGCCTTTTCTTTGATGAAATCGGGGTAAGTAGCTAACGGCTGATGCGCCGAGAGCATATCGTTGTATGCAGTGACAATACCAATATTAACGCCGGCACCTTGGGCTATAGGCGTTTTTTCGTCATCAGGACTGGCGGCAACGACGTGCGCCATATTGCTGCACGATAGACAACCCCTTGCTGGGCTTTTGTCTTGCGTTTGCTTGAGCATGTCGAGGTAGGCAGCCCGAGGCTTTTGACTCCGCTCAATAATAGCGTTAGTGACTTTCTGAATTGCGTCTTTCATAATTTACCAAGTTAACAATTTTTTGCGAAATAAATATCTAATGGCGTACCGTTCGGCTTGACCTGAGTAGTTTGACTTAACAAAACCGACACAGGCAGCAATAACTCAGCACTCTCAACGTTGTCATTAAAAGGCGCCATTGCATCTTGCAGCACCTCCCACTTGCGCTCGCCACAAATATGCAACACCAAATACTCAGCCTGCAACAACGCAGCCAACGACCAAGTAAGCCTTTGCTCGCCATCAGGGCCGTCTTCTGTACCAAACAAGCCTTGCTGCTGACTCAGATCGAGCAAGGTGGGCAGGTTACCTGCATTAGGGAAAAAAGAAGCCGTATGTCCGTCGTCACCCATACCAAGAACCACACAATCAAAAGGCCGTGGCAATTCAGCTAAACGCTCATTGAGCTGGGCCACACTCTCTTCACCTTTATACAAGGTATGAAAAACCGGCTGGCTAGATAATTTGCTCAGCAAATTTTGATGCAGAAGCCTAGCGTTAGAGCGCTCGTTATCAAAATCGACACAGCGTTCATCAACTAACGTGACATGAACCGCCGCCCAATTAAGCGAATGCTCGGCCAATTTACTAAAGAACAATTTAGGCGTGCTACCCCCAGAAAAAGCTACACTAGCATGGCCCTTTGTTTCTATAGCGCGCGACAAGCGCTGTGCGACTTCAGTTGCCAGCTCGCTGGCAAGAGCATCGTGCGTTGCAAAGATATTTTTTTTCACAGTTTAATTACGCAGATTAATGTATTAAAAAAGTAGCCCGCCACTCTTTACAGTATTAAGCCAGACCAGAATGTATTACCAAGCTTTGCTATAACATACACTGCTATAGCAGCAAGAAAGCCTAGCGGTTGTCGTCATAATCGAACCAGCGCCGCCTGTCGCGTGCTAGCAAATCAACCGACTCCGATGGACCCCAGCTGCCTGCGGCATATTGTGCAATCTGCTTGCCGGTTTGCTCCCAGCCATCAATAATACGGTCGATCCATTCCCACGCAGCTAAAAGCTCATCAGAACGCATAAACAACGTTTGGTCGGAGCGAATAACATCGAGAATGAGGCGCTCGTATGCACTGGGCGAGCGATGATCGCCAAAAGCCTTGTCAAACGATAAATCTAAACCCACACTTTTTAGTCGGGTATTCTCAGTCAACCCTGGCACTTTGTGCACGAGCTTCATTTCAATACCTTCATTGGGCTGCAAGCGTATGATCAGCTGATTGTCAGTCAGTCGGCCGCTGTTTGAGTCAAAAAAACGATGCACTACCGGTTTAAACTGAATCATAATTTCCGAATAACGCTCGCGCATTCGTTTACCCGTACGTAGATAAAACGGCACACCATTCCAGCGCGAATTTTCAATTTCGGCTTTTATAGCAACAAAGGTTTCTGTGCTAGAAGCATTGCCTTTAGCATCGGCCTCTTCCAAATAGCCCGGTGCATCACCCTGCTGAATTTGACCTTTAGCATACTGACCACGAACGGTGACATGGTTAACATCATTGCGTTCAATAGGCCTCAAACAGCGCAGAATTTTGAGCTTTTCATCGCGAACAAAGTCAGGGGTGTTTTTCGCAGGCGGCTCCATAGTCACCAAGCACAACAGCTGCAACATATGATTTTGCACCATATCTCGAAGCGCGCCGGCACTATCGTAAAAACTCCAGCGCCCGCCTACGCCCACTTGCTCTGCCACGGTAATTTGCACATGGTCAATGTAGTTTCTGTTCCACAACGGCTCAAACAAAACGTTAGCAAAGCGCAGGGCCAATAAATTTTGTACTGTCTCTTTGCCAAGGTAGTGATCGATACGGTAGATCTGATGCTCTTCAAAAACCGCCTGCACATGCTCGTCAATTTGCTCAAAGCTGGCTTGAGACTCACCCAAAGGTTTTTCAATAACAATGCGAGTGCTCGGTTCAACTAAACCTGCCTCGTCCAAAGCAAGACAAATAGGCGAGAAAATAGACGGCGGTGTCGATAAATAAATCACCCGCTCTTCATTCTTAAGAAGACCCTGCATCTTTACAAAAGAGGCCGCACTCGTTGCGTCACCCACAAATTGTATAAGCCGCTCGGTAAAGCGTTCCCAATCGGCTGTTTGAATTTTTGCCGTATAGTCACTGTTCTCAATGCCAAGCCGAACAGCCGCGTAAAATGCATCGGCATCATATTTACCACGCGCAAAAGCAATGATTTTTATGCTTTCAGCAAGCAAACCTTCACAATCGAGACTGAATAGCGCCGGGTATAATTTTCTAAAAGCGAGATCACCTTCGCCGCCAATAATAATAATGTCACAAGCCATAATTCTTCATTCAAGTGATTACAAAAGTGTTACAAAACGGGATAGCTTTGCGCCACAACGCGCGCGAAACACCCAACCAATAAATTTTTTGAAGCTGGAGGACTGTACCGCTCAGCTCTCAACAGATAATTGCCCCCATTAACGCGGGAGATACCTATTAACAATGCCATAAAATGATTGCGCGTATAGTATATTATTGGCACGAGGCATCGTTAGTACTGTTTTAGGTAGTCTTGCTACCCAAACGCAATTCATCGCACTAAAACCTCTCTTTATCGCAACATTGGCTCGATTAAAACGGCTATATTGTATTTCGCCGCTCAGTAAAAACCTATAAGATACCGCCGCAGAATGCCTTGTCGTTAGAAAAATAGCGGCCCAAACCGGCGTGCATATAACGCGAAATTCATCAAAGCCGTCTCAAATCACGCTTGGTTGCTTTGGCAGCGCTTTACGATCTAGGCCAAACACACTCACGGAATCATCACCCCATGCCAGAACTCTACAATCTAGTCGGCGACCTCGGCGGCACCAATGTCCGTTTTGGCTTGTGCGCGGCCAACTCGACTGAGGTCAACTTCATTGAAAAATTCTCGCTTCGAGACTACGAAGATCTAGACCATGTTATTGGTGTTTACCTGCGCCCGAAACTGCAGTCTGGCGACATAAGTATTAGCGCCTGCTGCCTAGCTATTGCCGGCCCTATCATCAATCACAAGGTCAAAATGACCAACACCGATTGGGAGTTTTCAACCGACACCATTCGCAAAAACCTTAAAATTCAACACGCAGTCTTAATCAATGACTTTGCAGCTATAGCCTATTCGGTGCCTCAACTAAAGCCACAAGACACGATCGAAATCGGCCAACCGATTAACGGTGAAGCTAGTGGTCCAATTGCTGTAGTTGGCCCAGGCACCGGACTAGGCGCCGCACTTTTAGTACCCAATGCAACAACAAGAGATGGTGCAGATAACTACCTCATCGTCCCTACTGAAGGCGGACATGCAGGTTTAAGCGCGCGAACAACCGAAGAACTGCAAATTTTTTCATACTGGCGCGATAAGGGCTGCCGCATCAATCGTGAATTTTTTGTTTGCGGCACAGGAATTGAGCGAATCTATGAGGCCTTATGTGTTGCAGCCAGCTCTACCGATTACAAAAACCGCAAGGTCGTACAAATCCAGCAGTTGGGATGCAGCCGCCAAGATAAACTTTGCGAGCAAGCCATGGAAATATTTTGCGCGCTGCTGGGCAGCGCTGCTGGCGACCAGGTGCTATGCACCGGCTCAACCGGTGGCGTAGTATTAGCTGGAGGAATCTTACCGAAATTTGTTGATTTTTTGCAGCAGAGTGCATTTCGACGGCGCTTTGAAAGCAAAGGCGCCATGTCACATTTTATGAGCACTATACCTAGCCACTTAATTATCGAAGCGCAGCCCGGTCTAATTGGCGCAGCTGCTTACCTGCTTGAGAAAAATTAAAAAAGGACTGTCATCTACCACTGGCGATCTAGCGATTTTGATCGATAAATTCTTTTATTACGCTTTTATAGTGGCGACTAACCTTAATTTTTTCATCACCATCAAGAAACAAAAAATATTCGCCCTTGGTATGTTTTTGTACTCGCAAAATCCGGCTAATGTTAACAATGGTTGAGCGGTGCACCCGCTTAAACTGCTCGCCCTGCAAACGCGCCAGTAACTCATGCAGCGTTGAGCGCATAATATGTGTTACTCCTTTAACATGAACACACATATAGTCCCCCGCCGCGTCAATCCAATCAATATCGTTTTCATCGACTATGGTCACCGTGTCGCCATCCTTTATCGACAACTTGCGAACCTCAACCGGAGGTAACGTCGCAGGATCGACCTGCTCCTTTTGCTTGGTTTGCTTTTCTCGCACCCGCTCAACCACTGCACTTATAGCCGCTTGCTGTAACGGCTTAACGCCGGCGCCGGAGTCAATGTGCTGCACCACACGGTGCAGGGCCTGCTTAAGCCGCTCATCACTGATAGGCTTGAGTACATAATCAATAGCGTTTGCATCAAAGGCGTCAATGGCGAACTCGTCAAACGCTGTGACAAAAACAATGTGCGGTAAATCATGCGCACCTAATGCTTTAATTACGTCAAAACCGTTTAACCCAGGCATCTGAATATCAAGCAGCATCACATCAGGCTTGAGCCTTTGCACCGCACCTACAGCCTCGCTGCCATTTTTGCACTGGGCAACCACCTCAACATTCGGGTACTCAGCTAACAAGATTATTAATAACTCGCGCGCCAAAGGCTCATCATCAACCACCACTACTTTTAATTTATTTTTTTCCATAATCCTACTAATTGCACTACTAATTGCTTGTATTACGGGTTAATTGCATTACTTGGGCGCCGCGCGCCCCTCAATAAAATATCTAAATTTTTGCGCAGACCCATTAAGGCTTTAACACTCAACGATTAGCACGCCTAAGCAACGCGCTCAAAACGAAAAATAAGCTCTACCTTCAAACCTTCGCCTAATTTATTATATAGATTCATTTCATAACCGTCTTGGCCATAAATATTTTCAAGCCTGTCGTGAATGTTTTGAATGCCCACACCACCAAAATTAAACGCATTTTTAGTGTATACCCCAGCACCTAGCGCGCCGATACCCAAGCCATCGTCGGTAACGCTCACGACTAAATTATCGCCTTTCCTCGCTGCTGCAACAGTAATTACGCCACCACGTTCACTCAGGCTAATGGCATATTTAATAGCGTTTTCGGCTAATGGTTGCAAGATTAAACTGGGCACTCGCGCATCTAACACGGCTTCGTCTATATTGTAATGAATGCTCAACCGATCAGAAAAACGTGTTTTCTCAATACTTAAATACAAGTCTAATGCTTCAATTTCTTCTTGTAACTTTACAGCCTCTTTACGCTCATCCTTTAACGAATAGCGCAAAAAAGAACTGAGCTTATCAATCATTTCGCGCGCTTTAGTCGCTTCTTTAACCGCCACTAAGGCGCTCACAGCATTGAGCGTATTAAACAAAAAATGTGGATTGAGCTGATAGCGAAGCATTTCCATGCGCGACTCACTGGCCAACTTTTCAGCATAATAGCGCTTCACTTTTTCGGCTCGAGCATGCTCAACCTGCAATATCCGGCGATCACGCTCTCCTGAGGCCAATCGGTAATACAAAATATTGTAGTAGAGTGCCGTCCAACACAGGAATATAAAGAAGCCACTAAAATACCAGCCGCCAAAATCAGCCCACTGCTCTTCACCGGCAATCGTCATCCATATAAACGACTGCATGCGAATTATAGTCGCTAAAAAAGATACCAGCATAACAACCAAAATACTGCCTAAAACCAACGTGGGCATCGATCGCCTCCAAAGCCGGCGGTAAACCCAGTGCATTGGGAATGTTATACAAATGCCAACGATGGACTGCAGTAACGCATGCAATATGTAAGGCAACTCAGCACTTCCATACCAAAGCGTAAGGCTGAAAAAAGTAATCACGGCGTGAGCAGCCCAAAAAATAAGCTGCATTAGCCACAAGCTGATCACCACTGGCTGCACAGCCGTGTGCCGGGCGACAATTTTATTAGTGTTTCGCTTCACGATCAGATCAACATCCGCAGCTTCTTATAAATGAATCAGGTTGGCAGTACAGCCATGTTATGGCCTTTTCCATTATACCCTGAATAACCAGGCCGTTTTTTTTGGAGGATCCGAGGGTAAGCTGGGTGAGAGGTGAGCATGTTGAAGAGCCTTAATGATCACAAGCCCCGAAAACCTTTAACACGGCCTGAGCAACCCACCTTAGTCAGCCGGCGAACGATTCAACCTTTTATACGTTACCACCGCACAACAAGCACCGCTCGCCGTACAAGTTCAGGCAGGTTCACCTAGAATCTTGCCAGATACGCGGTAACGCTCACCCTGTCTCCCTATTTTGTTGCGCTAGACCGTAATTGTTAAGCAATGCGGACCACATCTGTTGGCAGCCCTGCTAGTAAGCCCATGCAAAAATAAAGTTTTGAAAAGGCATAAAAAGCTTTACTTAAGGGATGAGTCATCAGAGCTTAGGGACTAGGGATTGAACACCAACGCCAAACTGATTAAAATCCAACCCTGCAATAAAGGCACAAGCAGCACTGATACATTGCTGCGACACACGCACTTAAGGTCTAGCGATTGCTAACCTACTGTAGCTTATAAAATTTTTAAAATAACTGAGCGTTGCTACGTGGTTTGTGTAACAGGTGTGTATTACCAACATGCGAACTCAATAATGCAATTCATCGCTCAAGATGGCCGGTTGAACGTAAACTCATGGACTGGACGTTCGTGAGCAAACTATGATCAGTTCTGGCTTGATTACAACAAGAAAGAAAGGCCTCAACCGGTCGATAAGTAAGCAAGCCCCCAAATATAATCAATTGTTAACAAGCAATGGAGATCCAACGTGCATAAATCTAAACTTTCTACGTGTATCAAAGCTTTATCGGCCGCAACTATCGTATCAGTGGTCAGCGTGCCTAGTTTCGCCCTGATTCCAGATTTCTCTCAAGATTTCAATGGCTTGCTTCCGGCTAACGCTGGTGATACCGCTGACGATTTAGAGCTCGAGAATGATGGCTGGGTATTTTTTGGCTCGGCGCTCAAGCCGGCAGAGGACCCTACCGGATATTTCCAATACGGCTCTTACGAGGGTATTGGCGGCGCGCCTAACAATGTAGGCGGTGCGTTTTCTGGTGTCAACGTAGACGGCCTAGATCCGAGCGGTAACCAGTTCTTGAACGTTTTTGCCAACTACAATCAAGGCGAGCGTTGCGATGTAACAGGCCTTGATGCCTCGGGCAATGATACCTGCGACACTTCGGTTGACCCCACAGCAGTTGTTGACACCGACTGGCAGATCCAAGCCATTGTTTATCAAGAGATTGGCGTCATTTCAACCGACGACCTAGGGAAGACGGTAACCTTCGATTTTGATGCGCGTCGACCAGATGATGGAAGCGCTGTTGGGGTGAATTGCGTCAGCCCCTGTACAGCGGCAGCTTTTATCAAAACGATTGACCCAAATAACGGCTATGCCACAACCAACAACATCGTGCTTGACACCACTGCTATTGCATTGGGAACATGGAACTCCTATACGCTGAAGCTGGACCTCACCAACCCATCGTTAGAAGGTCAGATTCTGCAGTTTGGTTTTGAAAACGTGAACCGTGGGTATGACACGTCGGGCGTTAACTACGACAACGTAAACTTCACGCTCACGCAGCAAGTTAGTATTCCTGTTCCGGCAATAGCCATTGCGGGTTTAGCCGGATTACTGGGCTTGGTGGGTGTAGCCGGTGCGCGCAAGCGAAAATCTGCTTGATTTTTAACCAGCCGGTGGCTATACTAGCGGCCGGCTGTTTGACCCAAGGCATGATGCCTTAGGTGAACACATTCCACATTTATGCTCCCCTGCATTGTGTGCGAATTGAACGAGAGATAAGGCCGTGTTGGATGACCACCTTCTCTCAACTTTGTAAAACTTGTAGTACCAATAATTGGCTACTTTTATAATTTTAATAACCCTGGAGTAATACCCATGATTAACATGAAAAAACAAGCTTTTAACGCAGCAGCAATTTTAGCGCTTACCGCTTCAGCAGCTTCACACGCAGTTTTCGTAGACCTTCCCAACGGTAGCTTTGACGCTACTGCAGATATGGGAGTGTTTGTAGACGGCGGCGGCGGTTCTACTGTTTCATTTGAAACTACTGGTGGTAACGGTGGTGGTTTCGGTCTTGCAAGTAACACCGGTGGTGGTTGGGGCGGCGGCTTTGTAGCCGTAGCGAACGCAGCTGAAGATCCTATCGCACTCGCTGATTACGGCCTCACCGGCGGTGACTCAGTGAACATCCGTTTCGATCTGAAAGACTTCAATGGTGATGGTGCTGGTGCTACGGGTATCAAGATGGAGTCTTGGACTGCATCCGCGGGCATAAGTAACACTGGTGATATCCATTTTGCTCAGAGCGATAGCAACTGGAATACCATAACATACAACTACACTTTTGACGCTACGGCGACTCACTTCAAAGCCGTTTTGGTGGGAACCAACGCTGGTGAGGTAGGTTTTGATAACCTGCAAATCGATTCAGCTGCAGCAGTGCCTGTCCCTGCAGCCGCTTGGTTGTTCGGATCAGCTTTAGCTGGCCTGGTAGCAGTACGTCGCAAGAAGTAGTTTTAATCTTGCGCAAAAAAGGCCGCTCTTTGAGTGGCCTTTTTTTATGGTAAAACGTCAACTCGCTCTTTTTGCATTACCGCTTTTTGCTCTCTTAGCCGAGCGCCTATCGCAAGTGCTGAACCGCACTTTTAAGTGACATGCTTATTGAATGCTATAATAAAAAAGTTGCTCAAAAGATATTGCGATAAACCACTTCATTCTCGAATACGTACTTAAATAGTCTTATTTAATTATAAATGGAACGTGATTAGATAAAGACAGCTTAGCTTGTTTAACAGTATTTAATTTTGCGGTATCGACTGAGTTAATTAATTGCTTTGATATGAACAGCAGCGACAGGGCTTAAATGAGCCATCGCTGTTTTAAGGGTTAACAAATATGAATAACGGTCGCGTCAAAGACATAGTCATTGTGGGCGGAGGAACCTCCGGCTGGATGACTGCTGCAGGCATGATAAAATTGCTACCCAAAGGCGATTACAACATTACGCTGATTGAATCGGACCAAATCGGCACAGTTGGCGTTGGTGAAGCAACTATCCCCCCAATGCGCAACTTTAACCAAGTACTAGGCATTAACGAAGCTGATTTTATGCGCAAAACGGGCGCGACGTTTAAGCTGGGCATTGAATTTCATAACTGGCAACGCAAAGGAGAGCATTATTTCCACCCGTTTGGCACTTACGGCCGCAGCCTCGATTCAATTCCGTTTCACCAATACTGGCTGCGCGCCAAAAGTGAAGGCCATGCAACCCCGTGGACTGATTATTCACTGTGTAGCCTCATGGCTCGCTCAAAAAAGTTTGTTCAAGGCAGCGCGGACACGAAATCCGTACTTTCAACAGTAGGGTATGCCTATCATCTAGATGCTGGCTTGTATGCTAAGTTTTTGCGAGAATTTTCTGAGCCTAAGGGCGTTAAACGCGTTGAAGGCAAAGTCATTGATGTAAAGTTCCGAAGTAGCAACGGCCACATAGAATCAGTTCAGCTTGAATCCTCTGAAATTATTAAGGGCGATTTTTTTATTGATTGCTCAGGGTTCAGGGGCCTGTTGATTGAAGAGGCTTTAAAAACTGGCTATGAAGATTGGTCACATTTTTTACCCTGCGACCGAGCCCTAGCCGTACCGACTGAGAGTGTAGGCAAAACAAGACCCTACACAATGTCGATTGCGCACAACGCGGGTTGGCAGTGGCGAATTCCGTTACAGCATCGCACAGGCAATGGGCACGTCTATTGCAGTAAGTTTACCTCAGAAGACGAGGCAACCAACACACTACTAAACAATTTAGAAGGCAAACCACTAGCCGACCCACGCCCACTGCAATTTACTACGGGCCGCCGCAAAAAGTTCTGGAATAAAAATTGTGTAGCCATCGGGCTTGCAGCTGGCTTTATGGAGCCGTTAGAGTCAACTAGCATTCATCTTATTCAGGAGTCTATTGCACAATTGCTCAACCTGTTTCCTGGGGATGAATTTAATCAGTCTGAAATTGACCAGTTTAACGAGACAGCTACGCGAGATTATGAACTTATTCGTGACTTTTTAATTTTGCACTATCATGCGAATCAAAGAGATGAACCGTTTTGGCAACAGTGCAGAGATATGGAAATTCCTGCCAGCCTTCAGCAGCGCATCGCAGTGTTCAAAAACCGTGGGCGCTTATTTATTGAAGATGAAAACTTATTCAAAATGGACAGCTGGCTTGCGGTGATGTTCGGGCAAGGTATAACCCCTTCAAATTATGACCCATTGATCAACCGCGTCGATAGCAACAAAGCCACACTATTTTTGAACGACACGCATCAAGCTTTTGTAAGATCCACTCTGAAAATGCCTGTCCATGATGAGTTTGTGAGCCGATACTGCAAGGCTAGTTTCAATTAGGGCAGCATCAGTCGTCACCCTCACAAACAGCACAAAATCGTCCTAACACTATTTTTTTGGTTGGTCTCTTTGAAACAATCCGACGAACTGTTTTTTGATATTGTTATAGTTTTGCGGTGTGACCCTCCCAAGAATACCGCGATTTTTCACGTCTAAGTGATCAACAGCATCTTCATTCACCCGAAAAACATAATGATCAAAAAGTTCTCGCCAGGCCAAGCGTGCTGGCTTGGGAAGCGTTCTTATACTCATTAATCCATGCATCATAC
>JGI20153J14295_10001361_pt1 | contig 18902 bp, 17 predicted proteins | sample COG_03_FD_14295 | JGI IMG/M metagenome (IMG submission 14295) | reverse complement strand
ACCCAGCGCGCGCATTAGCCGAGGCTGAAACACCAATCGGAAGCACTGGCACTCGCTACAAACTGATCAATCAAGATCAAACCATCTTTGTGGACTACAGCCCTTCTGGGGATTGGATTGGATTGCAGGTCGACCTTGCACCCAACCGTGTGCTGACCTATCGTCTGCGAGCAACGCTATAAGCCTTTTTATCGCGGCTTTTAATTGCGCCCGACTGCCGCTAAACAGGCGGCATCTCCGAGACTTCCTCGGTTAAAAAACCGCCCCATTTTGCGCCGGGGTCGAACAATTTCGCTTCGTCCGCCTGAATTTCTGACGCAATCACAGGGTCACTGAGATGCGCCATACACGCTTTTTGTGAGGCCCAATCTGGAAACCACATCTCTGTAATCACATCAAATGGGGGATTCGGGGTCGATAGGTTCGCGGGATCTAAATACCGCCGAACATAAGATACCGCGAATCCAGCCAAGACCCGCTCGCCAATTTTTCGATGATGGGCTTCGTAGTAATCCTTAAACGTTGCCAGATCGAGATCCTTGCGGCGCTTTAAAAACACAACTTGTTTAATCATCATTCACCTCTTCATTGCGTTGCTTTTAAGGGTGCTCGCGACCTCAACCCCACTTCGGGCGGCGCCTGCGCATTCGCTTCTTAGCCACACCCTCATTCGACCGGAGTCTCAGGCGCCATGGCTTGCGCCGCCACGGCTCAGGCTGCCGGCAATCGGCCCTGAAGCCCCCATTAAGACCAAATTGAGGCAAGCCCGCAATCCCCAATTACTACCGGCCGATCGCCTCCCCTGCGGCGCTAAGGCCAGACCCCGCGCTCGTCCGGTTTCCTTGCAACCATTTGACCACCTCGGAATATTGGATGACCCAGCGAGGCCATGTGCGGTAGAGTGCTGTCAAGAGACTGATTTCACACTTCGTGCAAGCATCAGGAGCAGATCATCGAACCGACAACCACCAATACAAGCCAACCCGCCAGCGGTCAAAAAGCCATTGGATTTTGGCGTGGCTGGTCTTTAGTGGTTGGCGGCACCATTGGTTCGGGCATCTTTATGTTACCCGCCCTACTCGCACCCTTCGGACTGATGGGCATCATCGGTTGGGTCATCGCAGGCGCGGGCGCCTTAGTGCTATCGCTCATGCTCTCAGATCTCGCGCGTACCCTGCCTGTCATTGGCGGGCCCTATGCTTATGCGCGCGCCGGCATGGGCGACTTTATCGGTTTTTGGATTGGCTGGGGCTACTGGATCGCCCTTTGGGCTGCAACCGCCGCGATCGCGGTGGCTTGTGTCGGCTACCTGTCATTTTTCTTTCCGGTTCTCGCGTCAAGCGGTCTCGTCTCTGCTGGGGCGACACTGGTCTTAATCTGGACCTTAGTGCTGATCAACTGCCGGTCCATTGCCGCCTCCGGTAATGTCCAACTGCTTACCACGGTTCTTAAAATCCTGCCCTTACTGTTGGTTGGCGGCTTAGGCTTAACGATGGGATCGAGTGAGAATATCCCAGCATTGAACCCAGCCGGCGGGTCTTACCTTGCCGTCATTGCAACCAGTGTGACGCTGGTCATGTGGGCCTTTGTGGGTTTAGAGAGCGGAACGGTGCCGGCTGCCGATATGAAGGACCCCGAGCGTTTGATACCCAAGATTTTAATTACCGGCACCTTAACCGTTCTCACGGTTTATCTAATTGCTTATTTGGGCGTTGTCTTACTCTTACCAGCGGCCACACTCGCGACTTCTAATGCCCCATTCGCAGATGCCTCGGTTTTGGTGCTTGGCCAATCGGGTGCGAGCGTGATCGCCGCAGGCGCTATCATGGCAACCCTTGGCGCACTCAACACCCAAATCCTAATATCTGGTCAGCTTGTCCGCGCTATTTCATTGGATCGACTTTTCCCAGGGCGACTCGATCAACTCAATAAAGGCGGCACACCGGCTAAGGCGATGATCGTTTCCGGCGTTTTGGCAAGTCTTCTGGTCGTTATGAACTACCAAAAAGGCCTCGTGGAAGCCTTTAACATGATGATTTTATTATCAACCCTGACCACCTTAATCCCGCTCGCCTTTGCGGCCGTAACCGCCATGATTCTCTTTCGAGGCCAGCCAGGGGGTCGGAAAAAACTGATCACTGCGGGCCTTGCGTTTTCCTATGCCCTGCTTGTGATCATCGGCGCCGGGCAAGAAACCGTTTATTTCGGTTTCATTTTACTGGTTGCAGCCATGCCCTTTTATGCCTTTTTAAAGCGGGATCCAAAAATCGACGAGTAACCCTGACCCAAACCAGTCAAACTCAAATGATCACATCATCGTAACCAACCAAACTAGCCATCACACGACAGCATGACGCCATCACTATGAATATCGCGATTATCGGCGCCGGTTTGTCCAGTGCAACGCTTTGTCAAAACCTAGGTGCACTAGGCACTTTAACGATATTCGAAAAATCGAGGGGCATGGGCGGCCGAATGGCCACCCGTCAAGGTGTCGACGCCGCCTGGGATCATGGTGCGCCCTGCTTTATTGCTCGAGATAGCGGATTTAAACAATTTTTACAGCCATTTCTGAAGGATCAAACCCTCACCGAGTGGCATCCCAAAATGACGACCCTCGGTCTTAACCAAAAACCCTACAAACGAACCTGGTTCGAGCCGCATTATGTCGGCCAACCGACGATGAATCATTGGCTCAAACCGCTCTTTGCTGGGCACGCTGTCGAAACCCAATGTGATATCCAATCGATTTATGGTGCGCCCGGCAAGTGGTACCTTGCAAGCGTTGACGGCGTTCACGGCCCCTTTGATTGGGTACTATCCAGCGCGCCGCTCACCCAGACGCAAGCCCTTTTTGCCGACTTCAACTTTGATCTCACCGCGCGCTACCAGGCAGGATTTACCTTATTGTGCCAGATGACGTTTAGCCCCAGCTGGGATAGAGCGGTCTGCCAAGATGCGGTCGTTGCCGAGCTGATACTGTCTGGACGGCGCCCAGGCCGACACCATCCCAACACCCTTGTGGTCCATGCCCAAGACCAGTGGGCGAGCGAGCAGATCGCATCAGAACCGGCAATGGTTGAGCAGACCTTGCGCCGCGCCGCCGAGACGCTCTTAAATACCGATTTTGACAGTGCAAAACTGCACCGCTGGCGCTTTGCAAGCGTCATCGAGCCAGCCGCCAGCACCCATTGGCTGCAGCCCACACTCCAACTCGGCGCCTGTGGCGATTGGGGCGGAACTCAGGGCGCAGAGTCGGCCTTCATCTCAGCGCGCGCGCTGGCGGCGGCAATGGTCAACAAAGGCTAAAAAAGCCAATAAGACGCGAATCTATCGTCATCGAATGACTGTCATCCCAACAATGAAGCCTTGGGCAAACAGCGCCTGTCGCGTCAAAATCGCCACAGGATGCGTTTTTATGACTGGATTAATTGTTCCAGCTTAATTTGATCCGCTGCGAAATTCCGAATCCCCTCCGCAAGCTTTTCGGTCGCCATGGCATCCTCATTCATCGACCATCGAAAGCTGGACTCATTCAATTCAACTTGAGGGCGTTGCGATGCCATCGACGGCGTGAGTTGTCGAGGCAGCGGCCCCGAATCATCAGCAAGTGTCCTCAAAAGATCCGGGCTAATCGTGAGCCGATCACAACCTGCGAGGGCTTCAATTTCGCCCAGGTTCCTGAAACTCGCGCCCATGACCACCGTTGGGTAATGGTTCGCCTTATAGTACTTGTAAATCTCTTGCACCGAGAGAACGCCGGGGTCGCTGTCAGCGGTGTAGTCAATGCCGGTCTTCGCCTTGTGCCAATCAAGGATCCGACCGACAAAAGGTGAGATGAGATAAACCCCCGCATCGGCGCAAGCGGCCGCCTGAGCAAAGCCAAAGAGCAGCGTTAAATTGCACTGAATGCCATCGCGCTCAAGGGCTCTCGCTGCATTGATCCCCTCCCAAGTACTCGCGATTTTGACCAAAATTCGATCCGATGAAATACCCATTCGATCGTAGTGTTCGATCATTGCTTTCGCCTGGGCAATGGTCGCATCGGTTTGAAACGACAACCTCGCATCCACTTCAGAGGACACTCGGCCCGGAATGATCTTTAGAATCTCGCAACCAATATCAACGGCAAACTGCAAGCAAGCCGCTTGTGCCCCTGGCGCGCCACCAACCCGTCTTGCGGTTGCTTTTGCTGCGGCAAGGGTCGCCTCGTAAGCGGGCAAACTCGCCGCTTTCAGCAGCAGAGATGGATTGGTCGTTGCATCCAACGGCTGGTACCGCTGAATCGCTTCAATATCGCCCGTATCGGCCACAACATCGGTCATCGTTTTCAGTTGGTCTAATTTATTCACCCGCGTCTCTCCAGTCTCACCGCCATTATCCCTTTCCGCGCCTCGAACCCATCCAGCAAACAACCCGCTGGCATTGACCCTCTAAGGCGATCCCAAGGGCGCTCACCGCCCACTGCCACATCCTTTTCGCTGTCTAAATCGTTAATCCTTTCCCTGGACATAAAACGGCAAATTGGCATGGCCCACGCCACCCGCATCATCCAACACCTCAACAAACAACCGATAGGCACCGGGTTGAGGCGGCATCAAAACCGCTACTTTTGCACCACTCGGCAGACTGATTAAATTCGGCACAGGCGATGGCACCACCTCCGGATCACCACCGATCTCCTTGGCTTGACTCTCCGGACGGACGGTCCATCGATAGGTTAAGGCATCGTTTTCCGCATCCAGGGCCACGACATCCGCTTGAAGGCGCATCCCGGCCACGCCCACAACACTTTGATTCGCTGTTTCGCCTGCTAGGCGAATCAAACTAACACTTGGCGCCCGATTCCTGGGCCAGACGCCCTGCCAAATGTACTGCAAGGCATCGGCCGCTTCGGTTCGCTCGCCCGTTTCCATGAGCGTGCCATACCAGGTGGGTGTCCGTTCCTGCTTTTGTCCCCAAAGAAAGGCGTAGGCACCAATAATGCGACCCGGATTGGCTTTGATCACTTGTTCATAGCCTGCAACATACTGAGCCGCCTTTGCCGCGCTCGTTAATTCGATTGGCGCCTGCCAGTCCGTACTCGGCACTTCCCAATGACCCACGGTTCCCCACTCGGTCACCATAAGTGGTTCGGTTAATCCCAGTGCATCCATTGCCCGATCTAAGCCCATGATGCCGCCGTAAACCTGCGTGCTGTAAAAATCTAAGGCCGGCGCCCGCGAGCGCAACAGCTCAACATCCTGAGCACCCAAACCTGCGAGTGCGGTGGTCACCGGATGATTGGGGTCGACCTCATGAATCATCTCCGCAATCTCATTCACCGCATCCCAAACTTTTGGATTACGGGCTTCTAAATTCAACTCATTGCCAATAATCCAAGTCAACAAAGCGGGATGGTTTTTAAATCGATCAACCTGTTGCCGAAAGCGGTGTAGCTGCGCGGCAACCGCGCCTTCATCGTTGTAATCAAAGCCAAGTCGCTCACGCCCGACGTCCAGACACAGCGAAACGGACAATCCCAGAGCCTGCGCGTCGTCCAGAATCTGACCATCACCCACATGCCAAGTCCGAATCGAGTTGGCACCATGGGCCTTCAAACTCTCTAAGGAGCCCGCGACGGCGCCTGCACCGCTGGGGCGATAGGGCTGCCCCCCTCGGAGCAATTGATAGGCTCCGGGCACGCCCACAATTTCAACCTTCGTGGGACCGTCCGCCGCGTTGCAACCCATCATGGTTAGACACAGCAGCATCAAACCACTCAAAAGCGACTTCCGACGGCGATTACAGCCTAGACATGGATCGCTCGAAGGGTGCGAGCGAGGCAACCATTTGAGGATCCGGTAGAGCAGACCGGTCAATTTACCAACCTCGGACCGGTTGAGGCACGCGTGACAACATGGCACGCGAAGGAGCGCTCGGACGATTCAACGGGCTCACCTCGAAGTTTCTGAATCAGCAACCCCGTCAGCGCTTCGGCCATTTCGACAATGGGCTGACGAACGGTTGTCAACGGCGGCCAGATCCTGGAGGCTATCGGCGTATCATCAAAGCCAACAACCGAGAGATCCTCAGGGATTCGCAAGCCCCGTTCTCGTGCTTCAAAAATGGTGCCCGCTGCCATGTCATCATTGCTCGCAACAATGGCGGAAGGCGGCGACCTTAAGTCAAGCAACGCCCGAGTGGCAGACCTACCCGATTCAAAACTAAACTGACCATCCTGAACATATTCACGATGGTATTCGATAGCATTGGCCTTCAACGCGCGCAAGTAGCCTTCAAATCGATGCGCGGTTGCGGCATGAATCGGGTCACCCTTAATAAAGCCAAGCTGCTGATGCCCTTGATCAATCAAAAATTGCGTCACATCAAAACTGGCCTGCTCGTCGTTACAATGGATACTGAGTTCGTCGGCGAGTGGCATTCGGGGGGCAATTCGAGCAAACGGAATATCCAGGTCCGTTAACAAGCGTTGTATCGAGGTGAAATCGCCAATCGGCGCAGGTAGNACCACCCCATCCAGCCGCGATTGGGACACAAATCGGCGCACATCTTGGATCAGATCCGGATTGGGTAACGTGAGCGGCAATAACAATAACGTGTAGCCGCCAGCCTCACACGCTTTCAGAGCGCCGTTTAAAACTTTCTGCACATAGCTAAATTCGTTCGGATTCTCATAAATTAGACCAATCACATAAAAGCGCTTGCCCGACAGTACGCGGGCGGCCGTGTTCGGTCTGTAATGGAGGTCATTGATCGCCGCGAGCACTTTTTCTCGAGTACTTTCCCGTACATTGATTTCGGCGTTTACAACTCTAGAAACCGTTTTAATCGAAACCCCAGCTTGCTTTGCGACATCGAAAATGGTCGGTGCTTTTGCCCTTTGGCGTGCTAGCGGTTGATCCTGATCGGTCATGGATTATGTCATTCAATTGATAAGTTGTGATGATTCTGCTGCGGCATACCGCCAAGTTTGACCATTGCCCGCGCCTGCTTGCATTCAAGCACGTTTGCATGCCTAAGCGTAGACGCGCTTTGTCGTCTCGCGTTAGCCCACTTTGCTTAGGCCGCAAAGCGCAATCAAGCCTAAGTTGTCGCCTTCCCGCGCCTTATCCCAAACCATTCTCCGCGCCTTCAGGTGCGCGCAATAACAATAACCGCCAGCAGGACGTCGCCTGGTCCTGTCCTGCCCAAGTAAGGTGGTTCCTTTTCCTGCTCCTGACAGCGCTGTCATTATTCCATTCTTGGTTGCATTGGGTCAATTCGAAACGGCGGCCCACCGAGGATTCAAGCGTAAGATGGCATCCTGACATCTCGGGCCCCACACCTTGCGGGCCAGTCAATGCCGGATGCCCCGCGCCGGATTGGGCCAGAAGGATTCCTCGCCCAGCCTCCCGCTGCAGAGTTCTGAAACGCCTACCGGCCGCCGGCTCGTTGGATTACCTCATCAAAATCCAAGACCAATCGCCCTCATCTGCGCCTACCGCTGTAGAAATGCCCAATTACTCTTATAGGATAACCGTTTCGGCGCATTTTGGATTGACACTTCGAGTGGCTCAAGCCGATAGTGCGTCTAGTCAAAGCGACCACACGAACCCACTTGGCTCGTTCGACCGTTTCGACGCGATCTTTGGGATCACAGACCGTCTGCCGGATCAGATTGGAACCAGCCCCGAAGGCACTCGATCGAAAGATTCATAGATAACCTTGGTACAAGCCAGGCGACAGGGCGATGCGAAATTTAAAACTGACAAACCCCAACATCCAACCCGACCTCGGCGGATTCGTGACCTTTGCGGGCGAACGCTACTATCAAATCTGCGATGTAGATGATCTACCCCCGTTTTTCATTAGCCTGGCCGCCAGAGGGGATCATTGGCTGTTTATCTCATCCTCNTCAGGATTAACCGCTGGTCGCAGTGCGCCAGAATACGCACTATTTCCCTATGTGCCAGTCGATCGAATCCATGAAAGTCATCAACACACCGGCGCCGTAACCCACATCAAAGTGCACAGCGGCGGTCAAACCCAAATTTGGTCTCCCTTCTTCCATCAAAAACCTTGGAAAGGCCGTTGCACTCGCAATTTGTACAAAAATATCCTCGGCACCAAAATATGCTTTGAAGAGATTCACCACGAGCATCAGCTGACCTTCCGATTGACCTGGTCAACCAGCGAGGCGTTTGGTTTCGTTGCAACCGGCGAGCTGCTGAATCACGGTCAGAACTCGGTCGAGTTGTCGCTCGTCACCGGGCTACAGAATATTTTGCCGGCCAATACACCCCGAGCCATTCAAGAATCGTCCAGCAATCTTGTGGACGCGTACAAGCGGAGCGAACTCGATGCCGAAACCGGTCTCGGACTGTATACGCTGTACTCAGCGATCTCCGACCGGGCTCAAGCGAACGAGTCCCTCAGAGCCAATACCGCTTTTTGTTTGGGTCTTGATCACGCCCAAACACTGATCTCGAACGACCAGCTTCAACAGTTTTTGATGAATGAACGCCTCAGCGCCACCTCCGAAACGAAAGGCGTACGCGGCCTGCACCTAACCCACGCCCGAATAACGCTGGCGATGAACCAAGATCAGTCCTGGGACCTGGTAGCCGACACCCAAAGCACGCAGAGCCAAATCATTGCCTTGAAAGCCCACTTGCAAGACCCCGCGGCCTTGCGGCAGATGATTCATCAGGATGTCGAACTGGGAAGCCGAGAATTGGCCCGCCTGGTCGCTGGCAGCGATGGCCTGCAGACGTCAGGCGAAGAAGCCGTGACGGTACACCATTACGCGAATGTATTGTTCAATATCATGCGGGGCGGCACTTTTATCGACCATGGGTTGATTACCAAAACCGATTTTCTAAAGTCGGTGCAAACCTTCAACCACGCCCTCCGCCCGCAAGCCGAGCAGGCTTTACAAGACCTGCCCGCTCAATTTAAGCGTTCAGCTTTGATGGATGGCATCAAAGACGCTCGATCACCACAACTCCAGCGACTTGCCCAAGAATATTTGCCCATCAGCTTCGGACGACGGCATGGTGATCCGTCCCGGCCTTGGAATCATTTTGAAATTAAGCTCAAAGACAACGAAGGTCAGCGATTACTCGCGTATGAAGGCAACTGGCGAGACATTTTTCAAAACTGGGAAGCTTTAAGCCTCAGTTATCCCGATTTTATTCCAAGCATGATTTCAAAGTTTGTAAACGCCTCGACCATCGATGGTTATAACCCTTATCGCGTGACCCAAGATGGGATTGATTGGGAAGTCGAAGACTTGGAAGACCCCTGGAGCTATATTGGTTACTGGGGCGATCATCAAATTATCTACTTATTGAAGTTTCTGGAGCTCTCGGAGGCCTTCTACCCCGATCTTTTAACTGCGTTAATGACCCAACCTTTGTTCAGTTACGCCAATGTCCCATACCGACTCAAATCATTTGATGAGATGGTAAAAGATCCCAAGAACACGGTCTTATATGATGAGGCCCTGGCCAAGCAGATTGAGCACAGGGTTTCGGAAATTGGTGCAGATGGCAAATTGATTTTGACTCAAGACCGTGAGGTGTATCAGGTCACGCTACTCGAAAAGCTGCTCGTACCCATGCTCAGCAAACTGTCGAACTTGGTCGTGGGCGGCGGTATCTGGCTCAACACCCAACGACCAGAATGGAATGATGGCAATAATGCACTGGTCGGCTCTGGCGTGTCTTTTGTCACTTTGTGCTATCTACAGCGCTATACGCAGTTTTTGAAAACAATTCTAGCGAGCTGCCCTCAGCAGATTGATCTAACCGACGCGGTGGGTGATTGGCTCATCAAAACCAACGGGATTCTGAAAGATATCTTGATCCAGCGTCAAGATAAGCCCGTTAATCCAGCGCAGCGATTCAAAAGCCTCAAAGCCCTTGGCCAGGCTGCAAGCGTTTACAGGGCTGAGGTCTACCAAGCCGAAGCGCTCGAAAAAAGCGTCTTTGCGCGGTCCTCGATCGACGCCCTCATCGATTCTGCGTTAACGATTTTCAAGCAAACCATTACCGATAATCAACGCGATGACGGTTTATTCCAAACTTATAACTTACTGAAGACCGAAAGCGAGCAGACCTCGATTTCCCCTTTGTACCCGATGCTCGAGGGACAAGTTGCCATTTTAAGTGCCAAAACGTTAACCCCTTTAGAGTCCATCAAAGTTCTTGACGCCTTGTTTTTGAGCGATATCTACCGACCGGACCAAGATACTTTTATGTTGTACCCGGATCGGGCGCTCACTGATTTTCTGGATAAAAACCGTTTCTCCGCAGCTTCGGCTGCCGGCGATGATCTCATCCAAAAAATGCTTGCAGCAGAAGATCAGCGGCTGTTGATCAAAGACCCTAATGGCGACTTAAGGTTTCATCCGGACTGCACCAACATCGACGCCTTAACTGATCGACTCAACAGCGTCATCAAGGATTACGCCCTAGAGCAACCGCAAAGCGCGCTTGATGCGATGCAGAACCGCTTTGAAAGTGTCTTCAATCACCACGCTTTCACCGGCCGATCGGGCGGTATGTTTGGCTTTGAAGGCTTAGGTTGTATCTACTGGCATATGGTTGCAAAACTGCTGCTTGCAGTTCAAGAAACCTATTTTTCGGCGGTTGACGAAGGTGCTGACATCGACCTACTGCGCCAACTGGCCAACCACTACTACCGCGTTCGAGCCGGATTCGGATTTAACAAGAGCCCTCAAGATTTTGGCGCCTTTCCCACCGATCCCTATTCCCACACGCCAAAACATGCGGGCGCGCAACAGCCCGGCATGACCGGTCAAGTTAAAGAAGAGGTTCTGACCCGGTTTGGGGAACTGGGCCTTCGTATCCAAAATGGTCAAGTTACGTTTGATCCACGACTGCTCATGCGCACAGCCTTTAGCGATCAGGCGATGAACTTTGAATATTTGAGCACAACCGACCAATGGCAAACGCTAAAACTACCCATAAACGCCCTGGGCTTCACTTGGTGCCAGGTCCCAATCGTTTATGAATTGACCGATCATGAGTTCAGTATCGATGTAACGGATGCCGATGGCCGTGTCGTGACCATACCCGGGCAGACGCTGCCAGGCCCCGTCAGCGATCAATTGATTAGTCGATCGAGCGCGATTGCTCAACTCAAGGTTTTGATACCCCAGGGGGCGCTCCTGTCCTAAAAACCGAACGCCGCCTACATTACGGCCTTAAATAATCATAATTCGGCTGATCAATTCCTCTATACTGGCGCGCTCTTGGAAGGACTCGCCTTGTGGAATTGACCGAACTGATCTCGCTATCGCTCTTCGCAACGGTTGCCGCCTTTACGCCAGGACCTAATAATCTTCTGCTCGCGGCCTCAAGCGCCAATTTCGGCTTACGTGCGACCTGGCCACACATGGCCGGCGTTATTATCGGCTTTACCCTATTGGTTGCCATTGCGGCCTTTGGCCTAGGGTGGCTGCTGACCGCGATCCCAATGTTGCAACTCATTTTGAGACTCATAGGCCTCGTCCTCATTACCTTGATCGCTTACCGATTATTGATCAGCCATACCCTTGAGCGGCAAAACGCCACGCGACCGATGCGGTTTATCGAAGCCGTTTTATTCCAGTGGATTAATCCCAAGGGCGTCGTTGTGATCATCTCAGCAATTTCCGCCTACACCGATCCAGCAAGCATTGTGCTCAGTGAAGTCGCGATTTTAATCACTTTATTTTTCTGGGTGACCGTGGGCTCGGTACTCGTATGGGCCGGCGCCGGTGCTTTCATCGCACGCAAGCTTACGAGCCAAAGGCGGCTCGCTTGGTTTAATCGCACAGCAGCCAGCTTACTCCTGCTTAGCGTGGCCCCAGTCTTACTCGACCTCGTTTAAAAAGCACCCATCAAACCGTCAAAAGGCTTTACGAATTTGAGCCGGACCTTAACAGCCTGTAATCCGTGGGCTCCAGGTCGTGGGTGACCGCCCAAAATTTTTGCAAACTAAACGGCGAATTATTGATTACCTGTCCCGACTGGTTTTTGTACCAACTCTCGACACTCGGATGACCCCAGGCGAGTTGCCCACTAATCGCTTGGACCTCTTTATTATATTGATCATTAATTTCTTCGCGCACATCCAGCGCGTTGATCTCGTTGGACACCAGGAGGGTTAAGCACTGCATCACATAATGAATCTGACATTCAATCTGATAAATAATGCTACCACCGTGTACGATATTGGTATTCGGACCATACAGACAAAACAGGTTTGGAAAGCCTGGCATGCTGGTGCCCTTATAAGCATTGGCGGCATCACCCCAGACCGCAGCTAGATCTTGCCCACCAAGCCCTAATACCTGCATGGGTGACAGCATCTCATTAGACTTAAAGCCCGTCGCAAGGATCAAGACATCGATTGAATGGTGATCGCCACTATTGGTTTCAATACCGGTTTCCGTGATCCGGGCAATGCCATCGGCAACCAGACTCACATCGTCCCGGGCGAGGGTTTCATACCAGCCGTTATCGACAATCAACCGCTTTCCCCAGACTGGAAAATCTGGGACGCAATGGGGCACGTAGTCTTGTTTAGGACCTAAGCCCGTTTTCACGAAATCGATCAGCACCTCGCGCATTGCGTGGTTCGCCTCATTCACGGAAACAGATTGATCTTTCCAAGCAGGGTCGACCACCACTGCGGGCCAAGACCGATCCCCAAAGATCAAAATCATCCGAGCGCGATGAAATTCCGCATAGTAGGGGATGTGATTCAGCGCCCAAATTAGACCCGGCTCAACCGGTTTATAATAATCACGCGCCGGCGCAACCCAATGCGGGGTTCTCTGAAAAACCGAGGTGTGCTGGGCGCGATCAGCGGTCTTGGGCAAGAGCTGAACGCAACTACAGCCGGTCCCAATCACCCCGACGCGCTTGCCCGCAAGATCCTCATCGCGCCATCTTGCCGAATGCCACATTGCGCCCTGAAAAGACGACAAGCCCTCGATGTTCGGAATGGATGGTTGATTCAACTGCCCCACCGCACTCACCACCGCGTTAAACGTCTCGGTCTGCTGTTCGCCACCGCGGGAATAGGACACTGACCAGGTATTAAGCTGCTCGTCATAGGCCATCTGGGTGACCGAACAGCCAAACTGGATGTGCTCTCGGATATTGAATTCATCCGCACACTGCTCGAAATAAGCGTGCAGTTCATCGCGTTTAGAGAAATACCCGGACCAGTTCGGATTCCGATGAAACGAGTAGGAATAAAAATGGTTCGGCGTATCCACACCACAATCGGGATACCGGTTTTCATACCAAGTTCCGCCCACCGCATCATTTTTTTCGAGTATGGTAAAAGCAATACCGGCTTCTTTTAGTTTGGCCGCCGTGCCCAGACCGGACATCCCCGCGCCGACAATAAGCACCCGAAAATCAGTTGCCTGACCGTCACGCACCGCCGACTGAAGCGTCGGCAACCACTGGCTATCGCGATTTTTAAAGCGGGTCTCCTCCATCAACATCTCGGCGGTTTCAAGCTCAACGTCCTCGCCCGTTGAGAAAGCCAACATCTGATGAAACCGGGTAAGGCTGGGCGCCTGGCCGACCGACCGTTGCCCGTCACGAACCTCGGCTAGAATCGACATGGCCTGCTCGCGAACCTCCGAGGTCAGTTCTGCGCTATANCCTCCTGAGTCATCCGGAAACAGGCTTCCCTCCGGCGCCTCGATCGGGGCAGGGGCATATCGTTCGCTCAGCCAAANGTCGTCACCTGTAATGGTAGCCAAGACCAACAACAAGTTAGGTGTATTCACATCTTGCAACGCTTCTCGAAGCGTCTCGTTCGTTCCCGGTAAGGTCATTGAAGGTCCTTTGTTGCGGCTTCACCGCTTTATTTTTAGGTCAACACGGCCAGTCGCTGGCAGACAATGGTGATAAAGTTTAACTAAACCATTGTCACAAACCATGCGTCAACACATTCAACCTTATCAACGCTCTGGTTCATGCTATTAAGTGTACTGATTCGCGGCTTAATCAGTCGGGTGATGCCGCTCTAGGAAGATTAAATACCATGAACCGCGCAATCACACTCGTGCTCGTGATTGCCGTCATCCTTAACATGACGGCAGCGATAAGGTTTATCGCCTTCCCCAATCTTGATCTGATTTATCTCGTCCTGATCGCCGTTGCAGTGGCAATCGGGATCGTTTTCAGTGCCATCNTTGCTTTGCAGAACGCAAACCTAAACGCCCCCATTGGTGCCTAAAAGNACCCCTTCTCGACAGTTTTTTGTTCCGCATTCACTTTGCGTCTAGACTACCCATTGCGCTGTACCTTGAGATGAGTATCTNCATGATTCAAGACCAATTNCCTGNTGAGCANCCGAGTGATGCAGCATGCCGTCACATGACAGAACCAGGACNGCCTTATGCTCCCCGCTAATNCAATNGTCTCGCGCGGATCTCGAGTCAAGGCCGGGATCCTGCTCTTCGGTGTCACCAGCCTGACGGCGGTTATCGGCAGTACCGGCTCAATCCAAGCGGGCCGTTTTTATGACGCGCTCACCCAGCCCATTTGGGCACCACCGGCTTGGCTGTTCGGCCCGGTTTGGACAACGCTGTATATCATGATGGCCTATTCTGGTTATCGTATCTGGCGGCGAACGTTAACCTTTAACCACCCGGCATTAAGGCTGTTCTACGGGCAGCTGTTTTTAAACGGCCTGTGGTCTTGGGTATTTTTTGTCTGGCATTGGGGGGCGCTGGCCCTGATCAACATCTTAATATTACTGCTCGTGATCGTGCGCCTAATCCAAAGCGCACGCCACATCGAGGGTGTAAGCGCGCTTCTTCTGGTGCCTTATGCACTTTGGGTGACCTTCGCTGCAGCACTAAACTGGGCGCTTTGGCAGCTCAACCCTGTAAGCCTTGCTTTTTAATGAGCCGCACGCAGTCAACGAGCACTTTTAATCAAAGGCCTGGTTTATGAGCACCAAGCCAGCCCCCATTCGTTTCTGGAATGGCAACAAATCTGCGCCTCGGCGCTGCTACGAAGCCGAACTGACGCAACAATTACTGTCCTGGATCGACCCTGGTATTGTCCTTGAAGTGGATCACAACGACCGCTTAACTGCCCAGGCTGAAGCGGATATTTTTGACGAAGGCTTTGACCTACTCATAACCGTCGCCGGTAATCCGAAATTTGACGGTGTTGAAAAACGCGTCATCTCTAGCCCAATAGCCTTTGGCATCTTAGGTTGCCGGATTCCGATTTATCGGCGGGATCAACGCGCACGCATCCTCGCTAAATCCGACACACCATTCAAAGCGGCAAGCATCGCCCTGCCGGCGGACTGGGCGGACGTGCCGATTTTTCAAGCCAATGATTATCCCGTCGTCACCCAAGCAAGTCTTGAGGCGTGCTTCGAGCAAGTTGCCTGCGGCGCTGTGGATTACCTGTGTCTGGGCGCGAACGAGGTGCAGGCCGTCTTTGAAGACTACGGCCACCCGTTCCCAGAGCTCATGATCGCAACCGAGCAGGTCTTGTATTACCCCATGCCATTACAGTTTTATTGCCACCCCCAGGCCATCGCCCTGCAGGCGCAGCTGACGAAGACCCTCAATGAATATCAACGCGCGGGCGCTTTACGCACCCTATTCGAGCAGCACTTCGGCCCGCAAGTCTCGGCCCTGGCACTTGCGCAGCGCGCGGTGCATCGGCTGCACAACCCATTTCTGAGCGATGGGTCGAGCCTTGCCGAGACGTTGAGCCCCCTACTGCGCACACCGGATCCGGCCGGCTAAAAATCGGTGCCGGGCACGAAATAGCGCTTAGCCCAGATTCCCATTCCGGGCTCATCCGCAACCGGCATCCGCCAGCTGCTCACAACTGCCTTCGCCATTTCGACTCTGAACAAGGCTCGAGGTTGATCAATTGTGTCGGAAACGTATTTTTCGGCACCAACTGCGCCAACATACTTTGCCGCCATTTTTTGGTACGTGGGTCGCCAAAGGGCATCATTGCCGACATCAAACTGCAATTCGGCAATTCCATTGACCAGAACCTTCCGGTAGGGCAACGCCTGCTCGTCAATGCACAGCGAGACTCTGGGATCTCGTTTGAGGCTTTCAAACCAGGCGGACTTTTGCCTCGGCGTAAAATAAATGAACCCGTCTTCAGACCAAAACCAAATCGGCGTCACGTAAGGCGCACCGCGCTCATCGATGACGCCAATGCGCATCACAATGCCAGACTCTGTCAGTAACGCTCGCTGCTCCGCTTCGCTTAGTTTTGGCATCGGCCAAGCTCCCTAATTACTGGCCTTTGAGGGCGCCTCGCGATGAACGCGTCTCGCAAGGCGCCCATAAAAGGGTTTAATCGGCGCTGTACAAGGTCACAACACACGCCCCACCCAGACCTAAATTATGCTGCAGACCATGTCGTGCGCCGGATACCTGGCGAGGACCCGCATCGCCCCGCAGCTGCCAAACAAGCTCAGTGCATTGCGCCAAACCAGTGGCGCCGAGGGGATGGCCTTTGGATAGCAGGCCGCCCGACGGATTGGTCACCACACGGCCACCATAAGTATTGTCGCCATCCCAGATAAATTTTTCAGCAGTGCCTTCTGCCGTTAATCCAAGGGCTTCATAGGTCAACAGTTCATTCGCCGTAAAACAGTCGTGGAGCTCAACCACTTGAATGTCTTCCGGTCCAATCCCGGCCGCTTCGTACACTTGGTCGGCTGCGGCCTTTGCCATATCGACACCGACCAGCTTGCGCAAGGACCCGGCCTCTAGGGTGCTTTCAAAGTCGGTGGTCATCGCTTGTGCTTTAATCGTTATGGTGTTGTTTAAGCCGTGCTTGCGAGCAAAGTCTTCACTACAGATAATCGCGGCTGCCGCACCGCACGTCGGCGGACAACACTGATATCGCGTTAACGGCCCATAGATATGCGGCGACGCCATAATTTCCTCAACGCTCAGTAAGTCTCGGAATACGGCATACGGATTATTGGCCGCATGAATCCGCGCCTTGGCCGAAATCTTGGCGAAGGTTTCATCACGTGTACCATATTGCTCAGCATACTCCTTACCCGCACCGCCAAAATATTGCGCGGCATCCGGCGCCATCTTATCGACGCCCTGCAGTGCTTTTCGGGCTTTAAAAAATCGTTTGAGCGGGCTGGGTCGGTCAGAAAAAGCAGATCCCAAGGCGCCTGGATTCATCTGTTCAAAACCCAGTGCCAGAGCGCACTCAACCACGCCCGCCGCGACGGCTTGGCGCGCTAGAAATAAAGCCGATGAACCGGTGGCACAGTTATTATTGACGTTCACAACGGGAATGCCGGTCAAACCCAAACCATAAAGGGCCGCCTGCCCTGAGGTCGAATCCCCATAGACATACCCCACATAGGCTTGCTGAACATGCTTATAATCGATTCCCGCATCTTCTAAGGCCAACCGAGCCGCCGTCTCACCCATGACTGGATAATCATCACTGGCACCTGGCTTGGTGAATGGAATCATGCCGACACCGGCTACTTTGACGCGCTGACTCATACCGTCTCCTTATGACTTTTATCAAACAGCTTTGACCCTGCAACATAGAGCTGGGCCTGATTAAAGTCAATGCGAGCCGTCTTAACAAATGCTCGCGTCATGTTAAGCTTTCTGAGTTTTTCAAAGCCGCCAAAATTTTCAGGAATCACAATGACCCATCCAATGCAAAGCAAGAAAATTCTGATCACCGGCGGCAACGGGGGCATTGGGTTCGAAACAGCCAAAGCGTTGATTGCCCAAGGCGCGGACGTGGTTATTGCCAGTCGCGCTTCAGCGAAGACCGATGCAGCCCTTGCGGCATTAGGCCCGAGCGCGCGCCATTTGCCGGTAGATTTATCGGACCTCGAAAGCGTTCGCGGGCTGGCTGATGCGTATCTCGCCGAACACGCCCAACTCGACGTTCTCATCAATAATGCGGGTCTTTTTCCGACCCAACAGCAGCTGACCCAACAAGGGTTCGAAATGCAATTCGGGGTGAACCACCTCAGCCACTTTTTGCTGACCCAATTACTGTTACCACTCATGCTCGGACAACCCAGCGCCCGCATCGTGACGGTTTCATCGATGCTGCATCAAAAAGGCAAACTGGATTTCGCCTCACTCAAAGGCTCGGCTAAATACAGCGGCCAACGCGCCTACGGGCAGTCTAAATTAGCCAATGTCTTATTCGCAATTGAATTAGCAAACCGTCTATCCGGCACTCAAGTAACCTCCAATGTTCTGCATCCAGGCGGGGTCGCGACCGATATCGTTCGTGACCTGCCTTGGCCCATAAGGAAACTGTTGGGTCTGATCTTCATCACACCCGAGGCAGGCGCTAAAACCAGCATCCTGCTCGCCACCGATCCTGCGCTTAATCAGACCACCGGCACCTATTTCGATCAATGCGTTATCAAAACTCCGTCACCCAGCGCGCAGGATCGATTGCTCCGGTCCCAGCTCTGGGAGTACAGTTTGGAGGCCGTAGGACTCAAGACTGACCTCTTCATGCCGACTCTTAATTAAAAGGCTAGCGCGCTCGATTTGATGAAATCCAAGTGCCAAGTAAAACCTAGACATTCGAAACCCGGCTTCCAACTGAGGCGCACTCGCATCAATCCGCAGAGACCCAGCGCAACTTGCCTTTACGGCTGATAGCAAGCAAAACGCGCTGGCTTTGCGCTTTATAATCTTTGGTGCGATATCCGAACGCTCGAACCAGTTTCCTAGCAATTGTTATTGAGCATAAAACAAGGCCAAACGGACTGATTGATATCGATTTGGACATCACTACAAAATTCGCGAGAGCTTGTTAACCCCAAATTTAGCGCTATACTCCCCTTATGGAAATCAATTCATCGTCCTATACGGCTATTCA
>JGI20153J14295_10001358_pt1 | contig 18928 bp, 17 predicted proteins | sample COG_03_FD_14295 | JGI IMG/M metagenome (IMG submission 14295) | reverse complement strand
GATCTGTCTCCTTGACCCGCCAGTTATAGATGTTTCTGATTCTGCTGGTGCCATCGGCAAACAGCGCCAGCATAGCGACGGTCATGGCGGCGTCGGGAATATGGTTTAGATCCAGGTCAATAGCGCGCAGCGGTCCGCCTCGAGTGACCTCAATCCAGGCTTCATTGCGAGTTACCTTGGCACCCATCTGCTCGATGACATCGAGAAAGGCGATGTCGCCTTGGACTGAATCGCGCCCCAGCCCGTTTACGCGAACTGTGCCGCCTTTAATGGCTGCAGCGGCAAAAAAATACGAGGCCGAGGATGCATCGCCTTCGATCAGGTAGTGATTGGGTGAAACATACTGCTGTCTGCCTTTGATATGGAATACCTGGTAGTTCTCGTGACTCGCGGTGACGCCATATTGCGCCATGATACCGAGGGTGATATCCAAGTAAGGCTTGGAGACCTGCTCGCCGATGACCTCAATGACGCTGTCGTTAGTGGCCAGTGGCAAGCTCATCAACAGGGCTGTCAGGTACTGGCTGGATATATCGCCTCTGATACTGACATGACCGCCACTAATTAGGCCACCGGTCAGTTGAATCGGTGGGCAGCCTGGTTTGCCAAGGTATTGGACATCGGCTCCCAATTGACGCAAAGCATCGACCAAGTGATCAATGGGGCGTTCGCGCATGTAGTCGTCGCCATCGATGATAAATGTACCGTGACACAAGCTCAGCATGCTCGTTAGTGGGCGTATGGCGGTGCCGGCATTTCCCAACGAAAACTTCGTCTCGTTCGGCGGTGTGAATAATTTCCCCAGGCCGGTGACCGTACAATCTGTGCCATCTTCATTGACGTCAACGGCCACCTGCATTTGGCGCAGGGCCTCGAGCATTCGATCGGTATCATCGCTGTGCAACAGGTTGTGTAGCCTGGTCGTACCCGTCGCCAGAGAAGAAAGTAACAAGGCGCGATTTGACAGACTCTTTGAGCCAGGCAGCCTGACCTCGCCCGCGACGTGATCTATGGGTGTAAGTAGTAGTTGGTCCATTAATAGATTCCTGGCATTGAGGTGACAGGTGTCAGCGTGTCAAGAAATTCGGCGACGCTATCGGCAACGGTGCGCAGTGGCGGCTTGCCCGGGTGCTCGAGCAAGACCTTACCTGTGAGATTGTCGATACTGAGAAACAGCTCGGAATCTTCTTCGGTGGTGGCAAAAAACACAGTAAAGGTTTCACGTTTGCGTTTTTTAACCAGACTATGACCGATCAAATTTTCGATCAGCCGATCGAAGTCTGCGGGGTTCCAAAGTTGGATCAGGCTCACATGCCCCTCTTGAGTCTGGGTTTCCAGGCTGCCGCTCCAGTATTGACTGAAGTAAGCACAGATATCCGGATGAATGGGTTGGTCGAGTGCATTGGCAAGGCCGTCGAAGCTCACCGGTATTGTTTGGGGTGCCGGGCGCCAACCAACCTGCGGGCCCTGGGCCTCGCGACGGCGATCGAGTTCGCAAGGCGAGCGCCAGTCGGGGTCAAATGGCAACCAAAAATGACCTTCTGGCGCGACGGCCAGAGCGCGATTAACAAGGTCCTGTAGAGCGCGGCTTACGGTATCCATGGGTGATATCTACACGATGTGGCGGTTGCGCCCTGTCGCTATCGAGAGCGGTGAATGAAGCTGCCATTCGACATTGAGTCGGGGCAAATCCATGGGCTGTTGAGCTAGCAGTATACAATAACCAGCAAGACTTGGCTTGAATTGCCGTGGAATTGTCGTGGGTAGGTTTACGCCGTCGATCTCGGCATTGCAGCAACTTGGTCGCTCTGGCACGTGCATCGGGCTTTAGTTGTTTGAAAATGGTCAACCTGCCAGCCTGCGCCAAAGCCTGATAGGTGGCGGATGTTTGCTCGAGATGTTTGGGGAACGGTCCCATCGGTGGTCCCATCAGTGGTCCCATCAGTGGTCCCATAAGAATTTGCCCAATGATGGCGCCCACGAAAAGCAGATTGATAGCCAGGGATGAGACCAGGGATGAGACCAGTCTACACAACCTGTTGCACAGCGATGATACCGATCGAATGCTCGAGGCCCAGCGTTGCCGGTCTGGCTTCTTCCGGCGTTATTTCACCGTCCTTATCGATATCCATAGTTGTGAATTTCACCTCCATGCTGGCCCTGTGTTTTGCCATTCGCGCCTGGTGTTCAGCGATTTTTTGGGTCTGGCGAGCCTGCATTTCTGCCATGGAAATCCCACCGTCCTGATTGATGTCGGCCTGGGTTATCCGATCTTTGTGCCGCGGTTGAAACTCGTTCAAGTTGATGACGCCAGCCTTGCTCGCGTCCATTTTATTCAGCATGTGTTGTTGAAGTTTATCCCTTGCGGCAAGTGCGGGCAGGGTTAATGTCGCCAGTGCCAGGCCTAAGGTAGCGCGACAGATTGATAACATCATATGACGCCAGTTCGGCAAAGGTTTTGTCTTACGTTATATATCCCGTAGCGTTAGACCCGACGGTCCGATTGCAAAAATTCAGATTAGAAGGGTTTAACCACGACCAGGATCAAAATCGGGATGACGATCAAGAGCGCGAGTTCGTTATAGATACGAAAAAACAAGGAGGTTCTGATGGTTTGACCCAAAGCCATTTGCTGGATGTAGCGAAAAGACTGACCGTGATAAGCCAATAACAAAACAACAAAGCCTAGTTTGGCCAGCAACCAGTTACCCGAAAAACCAAAGGATAACCACAGCCAGGTGCCCAGTCCGAGGGCGAGTAACGCCATGACACTGGAAAAACGAAACAGCTTCTGGCCCATAATAATCAGTCGTTGTACATCCTCTTCGGCCTGCTTACCTTCAACGTAGTGGACGAGGATGCGGGGCAAATAAAACAGCCCAGCCATCCAGGCCATAACAAAGAGGATATGGAACGTTTTTATCCACAACATGACTGTCTACTCCGATTCAATGATCTCTGTCGAAATGAAAATGTTTATACGATGCCGAGTGCGCCGCCATCAACTCGGATATTTTGGCCATTGACGAAGCTGGCATTCTGGCTGCAAAGAAACACGACGATATCAGCAACTTCCTGCCGAGTCGCGATGCGCCCGACGGGATTAGGTGCGAAGTTTTTCACGATCATCATCTCTGCGGCGTCAAAAGTATCGCCCCAGCCNGCCTTGCGGGCCCGCGCCAGGTACGCCTGTTCAACTTCGGCGGTGCGAATCAAGCCTGGCGAAACCAGATTAACAGTAATGCCGGTGGCGCTCAGCTCTTGAGTCAGACTGACGGTCAAGTTAGCCAGTGCGCCTTTGGCGGCATAGTACTGAGGCGACGTTTTATTCGGCCGAGTTGACCCAACAGTGCCGAGGTTCACGACCCGTCCCCAGCCTGCTTCGATCATACCAGGGGTGAACCCTTGAACCATGCGGACAATCGACAGGGTGTTTTTTTGGTACGCGGTCAGCCAATCGTCGCTGGTGGCTGTTTGCCAACGACCGGGGTCGGCTGTGCCATAATTATTGACGAGAATGTCGACCCCACACTTCAGCTCGTTGACTGCTCGAATAACCTGTTCGGACCCCTGTTCATTACTGATGTCGCCCCAGACGGCGCTGGCGTTCTCGACCTGCTCGGCGATAGCGGCGGAGTCCCCCTCGACTTGACTGTGAAAAATTACTCTGACGCCTTCAGCTGCGAGCTGTTCAGCGATCATCAACCCTGTGCCGCGATTACTGCCAGTCACTAGCGCGACTTTATTGTTGATGCCGAGATCCATGGTTTTCTGCCTATCGAAGAGATAAATGATTCCAGTTTGACTAAGGATTCCCTATAGTCGTGGGCTCTGATCATGCGCCAATCCTATGCTCGATATCAACAGTTTGGTTTTTCTGCTTCTGGTTGGCTTGGGTGCTATGGTCCAGACCATCACCGGTTTTGCGATGGGGCTGATTATAATGGGTGGCGTGACTGCCCTTGGCTTGGCGCCATTGGCTGAGACTGCGGCGGTGGTCAGCGTGATCTCCTTGGTCAATACGCTGGTGGCGCTGCGGCGTTGCCATAAGCTGATCAACTTCGCCTATGTCAGGCTGATCGCGGCGACGCTGTTGCCGGCGCTGATCGCCGGCGTGCTGATCCTTGACTACTTTGTCGCCGACTACTACGACAATTTGCGGATGCTATTGGGTGGTGTGATCGTCAGTGCGGGTATTTTGTTGATGCTCACGCCCGCGCCCTATCAGGCTCCCTCTGGTCCCGGGGTGAAAATGTTCGCGGGCCTGACCGCAGGTCTTATGGGCGGCATGTATGGTGCTGGCGGTGCGCCGTTGGCTTACCTTATGTATCGTCAGCCACTGGCGGTCAACGTAGTGCGCGCCTCGTTATTGTTTCTGTTTAGCTTATCAACCTCGGGTCGTATGTTAGTGGTGGGGTTCAGCGGCCAAATTAATAGCAATATTGTGCTGCTTTCATTACTGGCGATCCCACTGGTGATTTTGGTCACCATACTCACGGCGCGCATCAATCATTTGTTGCCAGATGCTTTGGTGCGTCGGTTTGTCTTCGTTCTATTGATCCTGCTGGGTTTATTTTTGTTGTCTGGTTTAGGGTTAGGCTGAGCCTAAGGTTTTTTCAACCCACAGGGTGTCCCAATATTGATTAAACTTGCGGCCCACCTCGTTTAGTCGAGCGACCTCGGAAAAATCGAAAGACTTGTGGAGGGCCAGGCTCGCGAGATTGGGCAAGGTGATGATGCCATAACACCGGTGTAGGTCTTGCTGGTTGAGGTTTCGAAATAATTCCCCATACAAAATCTTGCCATAACCTTGACCGCTGGCTTGGGGGGCAAGATAGATACTGCATTCCACTGAGGTGTCGTAGGCCGCCTTAGGTCTGAACGCAGCGCTGCTGGCATAGCCGATAACCTGTTGATTGACCTCTAATACGAGGCACTGGTGAATTGACGCCGGCTCGAATTGATCAAACCAGGGACGCCTAGTGACTACCGTAAATGGCTCTAAATCAAAGGTGATAGCAGTGTTCAATACATAATGGTTGTAGATCTGCGTGATCGAAGCCAGGTCGGCGAGCGTTGCTTGGCGAACAAGGTTCGCGGCGGAATTTTTTATCATATGCATGACGAAATAATAAACCATTCGCGGGAAACCAAGTAATATATCGCAACATCTCGCGACAATGAATTAACGACTTTATGGCCGATTTTGAAGATATCCGACCTTACCATGATGATGAGGTCGAGCAGGTTCTGAAAAACCTGCTGAAGGATCAGGATTTTTTGAGCTTTCTGGCAAAATTCCGTCTTGGGTCTGCTTATAAGTTTTTGCCTCGAATGAGTCGGCAGCTCGTTAGGCTGACGCTGGCGTGGCAGCTGCGCAAAATCCATAACATTAAAGACTTCCAGTTGGCTGTAGCCCGCACGGCTAAAAAATTGGTCAAAGAGACCATGACCAGCTTTCACAGTGAAGGGCTAGAGCAACTTGATCCGAGCCAATCGTACCTCTATGTGGGAAATCATCGGGATATCGCTGGCGATTCCATGCTGTTGGATTACGCGTTGTATCTATTGGGTCGCGATACTGCACGAATTGCCGTAGGTGATAATCTAGTGCAGAGACAATTCGCGACGGATTTAATGAAGCTCAACAAAAGTTTCTTTATCCGTCGATCTGAAACCGGTGCGAAGAAAGTCTATGCCGCGTTACTGCAATCTTCTCAATACCTACATGAATCAATTAATAGTCACAATTCGGTCTGGATCGCACAGAGTGAAGGGCGGGCCAAGAACGGCGTTGATCTGACTGATCCGGCAGTCATCAAAATGTTGCTGCTAGCGGAGCGTAAGAGAGCGCTGGCTGACGTTATTCGTGACTTGCACATAGTGCCCGTTGCTATCGCCTATGAATTCGATCCCTGCGACGTGTTGAAGGCCCAAGAGCTCCACAGCATAGCGACTCAGGGGAGTTACAAGAAGGCGCCTGGGGAAGACCTGCTGAATTTAGTGAAGGGACTGGGTGACTTCAAGGGCAGGGTGACCTTGCGGTTTGGCCATGCCCTGACGGGCCAGTTCGAAATACCGGAGCAGGTCGCGGCGGAAATTGACCGGCAAATACTGGATGGTTTGCAGCTCTATCCGATTAACTACTGGGCGTTGGAGCAACTGGCGCTAACCAGCGAAGAGGCTTCAGGGGATAGTAGTCTCGACGAGTATCAAACTGTCTGGCGTCAGGTGGCGCATCTTGCCAACGTCAAAGATGCTGCGGCATTGGTGCGTCGTCTCGAGCAGTGTCCGGTGGAATGCCGGCGAGAGTGGCTACAAATGTATGCCAACCCTGTGGTCAATAAAGTTCGGCACGGCGCCGCAAATTTAGCCCCTGCCTGAGTCTGTTATCCTTGTCTAGTCGCCGCGTCTGGGCGTTAATCAAACAGTTGCAGGGTCGGTTCAGAGAGTTTCGACCATTGTTCCCGCAGCTCTAGAATATGTTCGGACCAGTAGCGTTCGGTATTGAAGAACGTAAACGCCATGGGAAATGCCGGGTCGTCCCAGCGTCGCGCTATCCAGGCTGCATGATACATCATGCGTAAGGTTCTGAGCGGTTCGATCAGGCGCAACTGTGCTGGGTTAAAATGACAGAAGTCGCGGTAGCCGCGGATAATGCGCATCACCTGTTGTTGCTGGTCTTCACGCTCGCCAGATAACATCATCCACAGATCCTGTATCGCCGGACCATTCCTGGCATCGTCAAAATCGACAAAGTGCGGCATTTCGTCTCGCCACAATACATTGCCCATGTGACAGTCGCCGTGGAGTCGAATCGACATATAGGGCGTTGATTCGAAAATATCATCAAGCTCCTTCAGCAGGAACTCGGTGACTGAGTCATAAGCAGGACGTAACTCGGCGGGAATAAAAGCGTTTTCAATGAGGAATGCGCGGGAAGCGTGACCATAATCTTGTACTGAAATGTTGGGTCTTAACTCGAACGTTTGCTCGCCACCAATCGCGTGAATGCGCGCAACATGACGGCCCAAAATCTCCAGGTTATCGAGGCTGTCCAATGCGGGCGCGCGTCCACCGCGACGGGGATACAGTGCAAACCTGAAGTTCGCGAATTCAGCCATAGTGGATTCATTAGCTATCACCAACGGCGCGACTGCTGAGACTTCATTGTCGAACAGCTCCTGGGTGAATGTATGCTCCTCCAGTATTTGCTTGTCAGTCCAGCGGTCGGGGCGATAGAACTTGCCGATCACTGGCTCGCCATCTTCAACACCAATCTGGTAGACCCGATTTTCGTAACTGTTGAGCTGCAAGATGCGGGCGTCACAGCGATAGCCGACGCTTTCGACCGCATCCATGACGACGTCGGGCGTTAAATTGGTAAATGGGTGCGAGCTTATGCTCATGAGAGTGGGGCTACCTGTTGAGTCGGGTCGGTGAGTAAGGCAACGGTTTTGATTTGTATAAAGACCGCTTTGCCCGGACTGAGTTCCAGTTGAGTCAAAGATTTTCGAGTAATTCGACTCAGAATATAGTGATCGTCTATTTTAATTTTCACCAGTAAGCTGGGCTTTGCAGAGGCGGTTTCAATTTCACTGACGACGCCCTTGAGAACGTTGAGTATGCTGGTCTGTATGGGTGCCTGCAGGGTCAAGCTGACGTCGCGGGCGGGGATGCGCAATCTGACTTTTGTGCCTGGTGGCTGATTGCACAGACTAACATAGATTGACTGGCTGCTGAGTGTTAAACGACTGAGTCCGTAATCAGGGTCATGGCTATCGACGACACCTTCTATCACTGCGGCCACAGCTTCGCCCTCATGACTGTTGAGGGTCAGCGAGGACGCCAGATCAAAAATCCGCCCGTTGGCGGTGACTCGACCTTTCTCCAGCATATAGACTTCGTCGGCCAAATAAGTAATTTCATCCAGTGCATGACTGACATAGACAATAGGAATGTCGAGCACCCGTCGCAGACCGTCGATATAAGGTAAAATCTGCAAGCGCGCAGCGTAGTCAATGGCCCCCAGTGGTTCGTCCATCAACAGGCAGCGAGCGCCACTGAGCAAAACCCTGGCAATGGCGACTCGTTGTGCTTCGCCACCAGACAAACTGGTTGGGCGCGCATCCAGCAGGTGATTAATACCAAGCCAACCACTGACCTGCTGTAAAGTTAAATTTTGGTTGCCTCGGCGTCTTTTGACGGCGTATTCGAGGTTGCCTCGAACCGAGAGATGTGGAAATAATTGTGGCTGCTGAAATACATAACCAATATCACGGAGGTGCGGCGGAACGAATTGTTTTTCATCGTGCCAAATTTGGTCATCACTGCTGATCAAGATCGGATCGCTGGGTTTGGTGTGCTCGAGCCCGGCCAGCAGGCGCAGCACGGTACTTTTTCCAGAGCCAGAGGGACCGTATAACGCGGTAACTCCTGTTGGCTTGACGGTCAGGTCTACTGCCAGCGTAAAGCCAGAAGCGCGGGTTAAATGAATTTTGGCAGTTATTTGCATGCTTAACTCTGACTCGCAAAGCGCATTTGCCAGCGTCGGTTTAGCGTATAGACCAGAGCCAACAGGGTAAATGAAAACGCCAGCAAACCNAGCGCCAGGACATGGGCCTGGCCATACTCCATTGATTCAACGTGATCAAACAGGGCGATGGAGAGGACNCGAGTCTCGCCGGGAATATTGCCGCCAATCATCAGAACGATGCCAAATTCACCGATGGTATGGGCAAACGCTAGACAGATGGCGGTAATAAAACCCCGACTGGAAAGGGGTGCGACAACCGACAAAAAACGATCTAGCGGAGTTGCGCCTAATGTGGCCGCAGCATCGAGCAATGATTGCTCAATATTTTCGAACGCCACCTGCAGAGGCTGAACATAGAATGGCATAGAGTAGATTATCGAGCCGATCACTAGTGCGCTGAAGGTAAAGGCGAGGCCCTTACCGGTGGCCAGTAGCCACCATTGACCGATGATGCCGTCTGGCGCAAATGCGAGGAGCAAGTAAAACCCCAGCACGGTTGGCGGCAGGACAATGGGCAAAGCGATGATAGGCTCAATGATAATTTTAGCCACGCCGCGAGACCGGGCCAGCCACCAAGCAATTGGTGTGCCGAGAAGAATTAGCAGCACAGTGGAAGTGAGTGCTAACTGCAGCGTGATAAATATCGCGGTTATATCTGGTTGCGACAGCAAGTTAAGGTACCACTGAGGTGAGATAACCCGCATCTGTGATGCGGCGACGGGTCAGCTCGGACTGCAGAAACACGGCAAAGTCTGCTGCGCCGGGATGATGATTTTTCAAGACGATTGCTTGCTGTTCAAGCAAAGGATATTCGCTCATGGGTACCAGCCACCAACTCGTAGCTGGGCTTCGATCCTTTACTTGGGCCAGAGAGATGAATCCAGCCGCCACGTTGCCGCTGTCAACAAATTGAAAGGTCTGGTTGACGTTGTTACCGTACAGTAACGCCTTGTGTTCGGGTTTGAACTTGTTGATTAAAACCATCGCTGCCTGGCCATAAGGCGCAAGTTTTGGGTTGGCGACGGCGATAGCGGCATCGAACGCCAGAAACATGGTTTGGCTAACAGTCTCTTTGTGCGTCGGCACCCAGAAGACAAGCTGGCCGATAGCGTAGGTGAATCGTGAGCCTGGCACTGCAAGGTTGGCTTGTTCGAGTAACCGTGGATGCAGACTGTCGGCGGCAAGGAATATGTCGAATGGCGCGCCATTGCGGATTTGTGAATAAAGCATACCGGTAGACCCGGCAATGATATCTATTTCCTGGTCAACGTAAGTCTCTGTCAGAGTGATCAGCGTCGATTTGAAATTTGCGGCAACGGCTACCCGCAGTGGGGTTGCTTCGCTCATGGCGCTGAACAAGGTCGTGATACACGCGAAAAGCAATACTCCGATGGGCGCGTCAACAAAATAGTCTCTCAAAGAGCTCGAGCGATCGCTCATCGTCGCACCGGCCACTGTCAAGCCTTGCCCTGGAGACGTTCCACGTAATCGTTAATCAACCAGCCGGAAATGGATACCATTGCGGGTTTGCTGGGCAGGTTCGTGTGGTGAAACCATTGAGCATCGGCGATTTCAGTCTCCTGCAGGACGAACTCACCACTCTCATACTCTGCATGGAAGCCGAGCATTAATGAATTGGGAAAAGGCCAAGATTGACTGTTGAAGTATTTGAGGTTCTTGATGCGGATACCGACCTCCTCGAAGACCTCGCGATGAACGGCTTCTTCGATGGACTCGCCAGGTTCGATAAAGCCCGCCAGCGTGGAGTAAAAATTGCCGCGACCATTGGCATGACGGGCGAGTAACAGCTCTTCGCCGCGAGTTACCAAAACAATGATAGAGGGAGACAGTCTCGGGTAAAACATTTGTTTGCACGGCGCGCATTGCCGCGAACGATCGAAATCAGTTGAGTGCGTGGGCTGGCCGCACTGCCCACAAAATTGATGATTATTATGCCATTCAACAATCTGCCGGGCGCGTCCCAGCAGATAAAATGCGGTCTGTTCAGTCCGGCCTAGAAAGGACCAGAGTGTGCGGAAGCTGTAGCCTTCGGGTTCGTCCGACTCGGGCTCGACCTCGGTGGCAAACACGGGTATGCCACCAACCTCGCCAAGACAATGTTCTGCGACCGCGGTAAGACCTAGCCATCGCCATTCGTCTTGATCCAGAGGACGCCAAGGTTCGCCATTGTCGATNGCCAATAGTTCGTCGTCGGAGATTACGATGTGAAAGCTGCGCTCAGGGTTAGCCGAAGGCTGATGACCTGAGATAAAGTCCTGGCGAAGGTTGAAGTCTGCCCATTCCATAATGTATTGACCCGGTCTACGTTAAGCAATTGAAAACGTTAACTTTAGCACAGGGTAGGAAAGACCTTGAGGGTTTTTAAAAGTATCTGGGTTTGGGCGTTCTGGCCAGGGTAATGATCTCTACCGAGCCAGCGCCGGCATTTAAGGCTGACCTGGTGAGTTCCGATACTGTGGCTCCGGTAGTCAGTACATCGTCAACAAGGGCTAATCGTTCACCCCGTAGCTTACGGGTCAGCCGGAATGCCTGCTTGATATTGCGCCGGCGCGCGGCGGCCGACAAGCCTTTCTGGGGTGGCGACTCAGTGATTCGCTGGCAAAGCTGGTCGTCAATGGGAATGCCAGTCAGCGCCTTAATGGCATCGGCAATTTCATAGGCTTGATTGAAACCGCGAAATTTCAGGCGTGTCGGATGCAGCGGGATGGGGATTAGCAGGTCAGGCAAGGGGCGGCTGCGAGGCTCAGCTTTGATAGAGGTCTTTATGATGGTCTCTAAACGCGGTTTGATAGGTTCTAGTGTGGTGATTGGGTTTAGCCGCGATACATCGTACTGATCGAAGTAACGCCTGGCTAAGACCATGGCCAGAACTCTGCCCACCAGCAACTGGTGACGATTTTTGAATTCTGCAATGAGCTGATTGATCGGTTGNGTGTAGGCGAAGGCGCTGAAACTTCGAACGTAGGGTGGCGGTTTGATCAGGCATTGACCACACACCCAGCTGTCGTCAGAGAGTCCTGCGGCAGCCCGCCGGGGGATTTGTTGGCCGCAACGTCGACAGGGAAAAGGGATCATCGGCAAGTCTGTTTCGCAATGGATACACAAATCCAGGGCTCTTGCGGTGCTGGCTTGGCAAAGTATACACCGGCCCGGAAACAGCCCGAAGGTAACGCGCATTAAGCGTGAGAGCATGGTCTTGTTACACAGCGAAAGAGGTGTCAACTTAGGGAAACGGTGATTTCCTTGGTAGACGCCATGTCTGAGGTAGTTGTAGGTCGTTGACCCTGGCGGGTCTTTAGTTTGTGCGACATGCTGAGTTGTTCAGGGTGTTGCTGCCGAACAGGCATGAGCTGTTTGGCGTGGGTCGCAGACGGTGATGTTACGCAGGTAAGTAGACCATTCGGCGATTTCTGCCGGTGTCATGCTGGGCTCGCTCTTCTCGAACGGCGGAATGCGTCTAATTAGGCGGACAATATACAGGTAATCGTTACCTTGAATCACCTTCAGCATGCTGATCTCACCGCGTTTGGTATAGGCATTATTGCCACACAATAACAGGCGCGTAGAGGTTCGGTAGTTGTTTTCCAGGCCAGAGAACAGGTTGAAATCTTTGACGGAGCTGCAGGTTTCCCGAACTTTCGTCACTTCAGAGATCAGTGCCTCGATGGGGTCAAGGTCAGTCAGTGTTTGGTGAGACTCGAAGGAAATTTTGGTCTGCCAATCAGTCTCAGCTTCACCTGGTGGCAGATAGTCCATGATACGTGTGCTCTGGGTATTGAGTTGGTAAACAATCGGCCAGCCAACGGGTGGCCTCGCCAGCAGTTGTTCCTGTTGATTGCTAGCTGGCTCAGAGGTTGGTGACAGCGGTTGCTGAGCGCAACCCAGTATTAGGAGCAACAGCACGGTTGTGACGACTTGGGTAATTGTCCGTCTCATAAAGTAAAGCGCTCCGGGATCTGCTGGAGTGGTATGTAGCTGCGGGAAAATCAGATCAAATTCAGTAGCATGGCTTTTAGTGCGACGCTGACCTGTGATTTTCAGGTGTGAAAAATATTCGCGACACAGATTGGCTGGCAGTGTCGCGGCTCAAGCCTATACTCAAGCCGGTGCTCGAAAAGCTTGTCAAGACTCGGGGGCCGTCAGCGTCAGCTCGTATTCCAGAATTTTTTCGTCTTTCAGTGTGGTGACTTTGACTGTGTCGCCCGGTGCGAATTTTTCCAGAGCGGTCAGTAGAGAGTCCTCGTTAGTCATAGGCTCATCATTGATAGCGACAATGACATCCCCCAGGTGTATCTGACCTCTGTTGTCTTCTCTCACGCCAACCATTCCGGCGCGGTCCGCCGCCAGCCCCGGTTTTACCGTTAGAATTGCTATCCCTTTGACGCCAAGGCGCTTGGCCCAATTGTCCGTCAGAGTTTCGATGCCGAGTACGGGCCGGTAGAGTTTGCCGTAGGTCACGAGTTGTGGGATCAGCTTTTTGACGGTGTTGACCGGTATGGCAAAACCGATGCCCGCACTGGCGCCGCTGGGGCTGTAGATTGCGGTGTTGACGCCCACAAGTTGGCCTGAGGAATTCAGCAATGGACCGCCAGAGTTGCCGGGGTTAATGGCAGCATCAGTCTGTATCACGTCTTTGATCGTGCGGTTGTTAGCTGCCTTGATCTCTCGTCCGAGGGCGCTCACCACACCCACTGTCAAGGTCGTATCCAGCGCAAAGGGATTGCCAATCGCCAGTACCTTGCGACCCACGGAGAGATCGTTCGAGTCACCCAATGGTATGGGTTTGAGCACTTCATCCGGGGCAGTGATTCGGAGCAAGGCAATGTCCTTTTCGGGCGCCATGCCGACGACCTCGGCATCATAGGATTTGCCAGACTGCAGGGTGATTTTAATGCGATTGGCGCCAAGAATGACATGAAAGTTGGTCACAATCAGGCCATCTTTATCCCAGACTACGCCGGTGCCCGAGCCCCGCGGGGTTTCCATGACATTCATGGACAGTAGCTGTCGACGGATCAAGGTGTTAGTGACGAACACAACCGAGGGGCTGACATCGCGAAAAACGGCGATGTTGTTACTTTCATCATCCGTCAGAAACACATTTGCTGGCTGGCCGGCGGCGGCAGGATGGCCATACTCCTTTGCTGGCTCGTCATTCGTCGCCAGCAGCGCAAACGCTGTGATCATTGCCAGGGTGGTGATGCCTGCAAAAAAATTGAGTTTCATCGTCATGACTTTATCTGCGTCAATGCTCCAGCTGAGTCCGAAAAGTATTACCTATGAATGCCTACTGCTCAAAAAGTTCTCGACTAACGGGTCTTTGAGCTGATCTTACGGACCACTTGAGTCGCTGACAGGTATTGGTTTAAGTCGGCGATGTCGTCGGGCGACAGGGTGCCGACGGTTTGCTTCAAGCGTAACGTGTCTCTGATATAGCCATAGCGAGCGCTCGCATACTGGAATTGGGCCTGGAACAAGCGCTGTTGTGCCAACAGCACGTCGACGATATTGCGAGTGCCCACTTCATAACCGGTTTGCGTGGCATCCAATGCACTTTGGCTCGATTCTATACCGCGCAGACGTGCATTGACCCTGGCGACATCAGTGTTCAGCGCGCTATATAATGTGCGCGTGTTTTCCACGACAGTCCGTTGGGTTAAATCAAAATTGCGTTGTGCCTGTTCGAGTAGATAGCCCGCTTGCTTGGCTTGTGAACGGGTCGCGCCACCGCTGTAAAGGGGCATGTTGAGTTGTAAGGCCATGGTCTGCTGCTCAGATTCTGTCCCGTCGCCAAAAAAACCTCTGCTGCCAGAATTGTTTCGGTTATAGGCGATCTGTGCGTCAAGGGTGGGCAGGTGCCCGCTTCGAGCCGCCTGCAGGTCACGTTCAGCCGCATTGACTCCTTCTCTGGCAGCGATCAAAGAGTAATTTTGCTGCACGGCCGCCATCACCCAGGCTTCTTCGTCGCGGGGCTCAGGATATTTAACGGGGAACTCTGGATTTAAGCCATCGATCTCATAGAATGCCTGACCGGTCAGGCGCAGCAGGGACTCGAAGGTCACCACTTGAGCCCCTTCGGCTTCAATCACGTTAACAGTGGATGAGTCGTAGGCCGCGGTAGACTCAAGCACGTCGGTGATCGCGACGAGGCCGACATCGAAACGTTGTTGAACCTGCTCAAGTTGGCGTTGCACCGCGTCGCGTTGGGCATTGGCGGCGCTCCAGCGGTCCTGCGCCTCAAGAATATTGAGATAATTGTCGGCCACTCGATAGATCAGCTCTTGTTGCTCGGCAGTGAACTGCGCCTGAGCCTGGGCTTTGATGTTCTTCGATTGTTGAAACTGGAACCAGTTAGATAGCCTGAACACGGGCTGGCGCAACACCGCCTGCCAGCCATTGTCATTATAATTTTCTGTGGGTAATGAAGGCCGCAGAATAGTACGTTCGTTTTGTGATGTGCTGGCATTCAGACTGATCGACGGCAACAGTCCCGCGCGAGCCTGGTTGACAACTTCGCTGCGGGCCAGAAACCCAGCTTTCGCGGCCCCAAGTTGAGGATCGTTGATGACCGCCAACGTATAGATTTCGTCAAGGCTGGCAGCTTGCGTCGAAGCCGACATCAGCAAGGCGGTTGGCAGTAACAGCGTTAAGGCCATTTGCCGACTTATTTGCAGGTACAAGCGCTTCAGTCTGATGGGCAGTATTTCTTGTTGCATAAAAATTCCTTACAAATGGTGCTTGGGGACGCAGCTGGAGCTTGAGTCTTAAGCGTTCCCGACTAAAAATGATGGGGGGTAGCATAACCCTAGTCTAGCGGCCTTGCCAGCCAGACGCGATGTACCGACCTGTATACGAGATTGAAAGCAGTTATAGATCGCTTGTAACCATTTTATTGTTGCGGCCACTCAGCGTTGAGAGGGGCCTTGGCTAGAATTTAGGCAGGTCGCGAAAATCTGCCATGCTGTTGTTGCAGTGCAGCTTCGAGCCAGGCAGCGACGGCCAGACATTGGTCTTCTCGAAAGGGCCGGGCAATAATCTGCAGCCCAATAGGCAGCCCCTGCGGGTCGGTGCCGCAGCGTATGACCACGGCTGGCCAGCCTGTCAGGTTATAGGCCAGGGTGTAGCTGTAAGACAACATGTCCTCGGTTTCGTCGTGGCCAAGGGCCGTGTGCGCATTGACGGGACAAATAAGAATGTCAAAGTCCGCAAAGTAGCCGAGCATGGAACTGCGATAGTTATCCCACAGATTGAGGGCGTGATTGAATTCCGACTGATCGATGGTCGGCCGAGCCTGGGTTTGACTGGAGGCGATCTGTGGCGATGGCTGTTCCGTGTGGCTATCTTCAAGTAACAGGTCGAGGGTATCGCCGCCGTCAGCGCCAAAGAGTCTTGCGTAGATAAAGCTCGCCATCTCGACGCCGGGTGGGCGAGTATCAGTGACGGTCTGGCCATTGGCTTCAAATAACCCGAGCGCCTCCCTGATGGCTGCCTGAATGGCTGCCGAGGGTGTCGATATACCGTTGTCAGTGTGATAGCCAATGCGTAACTGGCTGGGGTCAACCGCGCCCATCACATACCGTTGCGCGTCGGTGGAGTAAGGGTCAAACAGATCTGGTCCCTGAATAATATCCAACAGATACCCTAAGTCAGCCACCTGCCGGGCCATAGGGCCGGGTTGTGATAATGCAGCTAGGAGCCCCGAAGTAGGCAGTGCATTGCCGGTACAGGGCACACGTCCGGTGGTGGGTTTGAGTCCGGTGATCCCGCAAAAATGGCTGGGCAGGCGGATGCTGCCGCCCGTATCGGTACCGATATCGAAGGGCGTGGCGCCCGCTGCGATCAACGCTGCCGCGCCACCACTGCTACCCCCGGGGGTCAGGTTGAGATTGTATGGGTTGTTGGTTCGACCGTAGACCAGGTTGTCAGTCTTGAACGCCAGAGTGAACTCTGGTGTGTTGGTTTTACCCATGAGGATGCCGCCGGCGCTGCGAAGTCGCGCGACACAGGTTGCGTCGCGCCCGGGACGAAAGTCTTTGCGGCCCAATGTGCCCCAAGTGGTGATGGCATCCTTAGTATCTAGACTATCCTTGATAGTCATGGGAATGCCATGCAGAGGTCCGTGCAAGACCCCGGCCTGGAGATCAGCATCTGCTTTGGCCGCGAGCTGCATGGCTTGTTCCGCCGTCGAGTAGACGAGAGCGTTGAGCGGCGGATTCTTGCGCTCGATACGATCAAGAAAGCCTCTCACCAGCGCAACAGAAGTCATTGACCGTGAACTGATAGCGCTTGCCATCTCTGCCAGCGAGCTGTCTAAAATCTCATCCATTGTCTATCTCCCGGATAAATACTGCCTGTCATCACAACACACTATAAGCGGTTCCGCCAACGGGTGGTAAGCGGTTCCGCCAAGGGCGGTTTGGTCAAACCGATCGCAGAATCTCAATCGACAGCAGTTCATCGTCGATGTCAAATACAGTCGGCAGAGGCGTCGCAGAGATCTCTAGCTGCAACGCCAGAGTATCTTTCATAATATACTCGCGATGTTGTTCAATGGCACGGCCAAGTTCTTTCGAGGCATGGGCCTTGATGCTGATTCGATCAGCAACATTCAAGCCGATATCTTTGCGGGTCTTTTGAATTCGATTGACGACCTCGCGGGCCAGCCCCTCCCTGATCAACTCTGGCGTCAATTCACACTTCAAGTCGATGGAAATAAATCGATCAGAAATAGCATCGGTGCCCGTGATGGCCTCACGAAAGACCAGAATGTCTTCCGGCGTGAACGTTTCACCGTCGAGGGTGATTGCACCAGACTGCTGCAGCTCATCGATTTGGCTTGAGCTCAAGGCCTCAATTTTCTGCCTGAATGGATTGAATTGTTTACCCAGACGTTTACCCAAGACCGGTGAGTTCGGTTTGGCGTAGAGACTGATGTAATCAGCCTCAGCCGTCGTGTAGTCGATGGTCTTTACATTGAGCTCAGTTTGAATGTAGTCGGCAAGTTTGCCGATCTCATCAAGTAAAGCCGGGTCTTTATGGATGACAGTGAGTTTGGCCAATGGCATTTTGGTTTTCACCTTTTCCTGATTGCGCTTCTGGCGGCCGAGCAAAATGATGTGCTGCATTCGGCTGACGGCTTGCTCCAATATCGGCTGCATGAGTGCAGCTTCCGGTTCAGGGTAGGCGCACAAATGGACAGAGAGTGGCGCGTCTTGGGTGCCAAAGGCGGTCATCTCTTTGTAAATGGTTTCTGCCAGAAATGGCGCGAAGGGTGCCATGCTCAAGCTGAGTTCATACAGTGTCGTGTAGAGCGTCGCGTAAGCCGCTTGTTTATCGGCGTTCATGGTCGCTTGCCAAAACCGGGCGCGATTCAGGCGAATGTACCAGTTGGTGAGCTCCTCGATAAATTCAAATAGCGCTGGCACGACATTATAGAGGCGATAGTTTTCCATTTCCTCGGCAATGGTCGCCTTGAGTGTTTGCAGGCGTGAGAGTATCCAACGATCCATAATGTTGTCTGAGGGCGCTGGGTTTTCCTGAGGAGACCACTGATCGATATTGGCGTAGGTTTGCAGAAAACGAAATGCATTCAGCCACGGCAGCAGCGCGCGCCTGACCATATCTTTGACCCCGGTGTCAGAGAACCGCTGTTCCTCGGCGCGCACGAGTCCAGAGTTGATCAGGTACAGACGCAGGGCATCGGCACCATAGGTTTCCATGAGTTCGTCGGGTGGCGAGTAGTTGCGGAGGCTCTTCGACATCTTTTTGCCATCCTCTGCCATGACGATGCCATTGACGATGACATTTTTGACAGGGTGGGTGTCGAATAAGGCCGTGCCCAGAACAATCAGGGTATAAAACCAACCGCGAGTCTGGTCGAGACCTTCGGCGATAAATTCCGCAGGAAAGCCCTGCTCGAACATATCCTGGTTCTCAAACGGGTAGTGGAGTTGGGCATAGGGCATGGAACCAGATTCAAACCAGCAATCCAGGACCTCTTCAATACGGCGGTAGTCGCCAGGCTCACCGGGGATTTGAAAGACCAAGTCATCAACATTTTCACGGTGCAGGTCATCCAGTTCAACGCCGGTTAAGCGAGTTAACTCTTCCCTGGAGCCGATACAAATTTGATTGCCACTGACATCGTTGATCCAGACAGGCAGGGGTGTGCCCCAGTAGCGGTTGCGGGAGATGGCCCAGTCAATCGCGTTCTCAAGCCATTTGCCCATGCGCCCGTCTTTAATGTGTCCCGGGACCCAGTTAATCTGTTGATTCGCGGCGATCAAGCGATCACGCATCTGCTCGACCCGAACATACCAGGAGTCAATGGTGCGATAGATGATGGGCGTATCTGACCGCGGGCAGAAGGGA
>JGI20153J14295_10001357_pt1 | contig 18940 bp, 13 predicted proteins | sample COG_03_FD_14295 | JGI IMG/M metagenome (IMG submission 14295) | reverse complement strand
CAGTGTTTTTTTTTTGCTTTTCTGATCTGCAAATTAAATGAGGGAACTTCAAATCCCCTTATGTCACACTTGATGTCATATTTGACTGCACTATACTAATGTTGTGTGGCGCTTTCAACCAGAACATCGTCTAGCTGAAAAAATCACGCGTTACAAATAGTTGATAAACTTAGTTATGCCGTTAGATTGATTTAAGCATTGGTATGTTATGTGATTTGATCATAAGCCAAAGTTGAAGAAATTGGCGGGGCTCTAAAAGTTTTGAAAACTAGCAGGCTAACATTAATATTAATAATGAACGGAGAAGTATCATGAAAAAATCAATTTTAGCGGCAGCTGTGGCTGCAACAGGTGCAGGCATGCTCATGAGCGGCGGAGCAATGGCATATGATAGTGTTAACTGGCAAGGTGGCGCTTTAAAAGAATATCACCAAACTATGGCCACGCTGCCTCTCTTTGGCACTAATGCTTGCGTATCAGGTAACTGTACAAACCCAGCTTTTGGCACAACGATACCTGGGGAAGCTTTGAGTCATATCATCATCACGAATAAAACGTTGGGGGGTGCTTCGGGAGCTTACACGCCCACAGCTGATTGTTACACTTACAGCGCTGCTGATTATGTTTTGGATGCATCGGGCAATGCAATTCCAGACACAGGCAGCGCTAATTTTACTAGTGGCGATATGACAGCCATACTACGTACAACCTCAAACACTTATGTTCCTCAAATTGCTGCACCCTACGCAGCGGCTGGAGCTCAGAATACTGAAAATCTAGATGCAACTCCAACCGTGTCAAGCATTTGTACGAATTCAGAAGGCCAAATAACAGGCGGCTATTATGGGTTTTTTGCGCTGGGCGCTACAGGCATCAACAGTTATATCGTCACTTCATGGGATAGCAAAGTTGCTGTAGCTTACCAAGGCGGAACAGCGGGCGCTGTCAGTCCTTTTGGCAACCTGCCTTCGTTTGCTGATACGCAAACTCTCATTGACACCTACAAAAGTGGTGGCACTGCGTCAATTGGTCCATACCCTGGCCCAGCCGCTGGAGCTGGTGATACGAGCTGGGATTTAGCTGGTTTCATCGATGTTGCATACACAACATGCGATGTATCGACTGAATGCGGGCAATTTGGCAAGTCTGTGCCGGTACCGGCTTTTGCTGCAGCTGCCTTGGGTCTTGGCTTGCTCGGTATTACTTACCTGACTGGCCGTCGTCGCGCTATCAAGTAATAGGCGGTTTTGCCATGGATAGGTTCGTTTAAGATTTTTTTATTCGAACAAAAAAAACCCGGTTTATCCGGGTTTTTTTTTGCTTGTAGTATTTAACATGCTCATGCTCTAATGATTTTTTGGCAAAGCAAGAGGTTTAACGATGGGCTACAAATGCAGTCCCTAAGTTTTTGTGCTCTTTATAAGCAATGGGATGGTTCTCGCTAATTGTAAATCCTTCTTTTTCGATAAGGTTGACGAGTACGCCAAGTTCGGCGGGAGATAAAGCAGCGGTTTTCAAATCCACTATGCGATCAATGTAGCTTTGCAAATGATTTATCGCTTGATGAATCGCTTTTTTTCGGTCAATGCGTTTTCGAATAGATTCTTCAGAAAATGCATTAAACATAGACTGAGAATAACGCTCAATTTCAAGGCCTGCCTTTACGTCGCTCATAATGTCTTTGATTTGGAGAGTTGCGGCGTTGATAGCATTCATTTTTTTCCGAATTTTAGGCTTGGCGATGATTTTTTCTAAGTCTTTACTTCTGCCAAATAGGCGATCTAGCTCGAAAAAGAGATCATGGATTTTTACTTCGCGTAAGACTCGTAAATGACGGTCCAAAGATATTGTTGATCCTTTCAAGAGAAAAGATTCATTATTGTGTAAGATGAAGCCGACTTTTGCCTTGGATTTTAAAACTCGACTGATCTCAGGAATCGACTCCTGTAAATTAGAATACTCTAATCCGTACTGACTGATCGCTAGATCGATTGAGTCATCGTTAAAGGGTAGTTTTTCTATTGCTGTGTTGCCGATGAAGTCAAGCATTGGAAATTTTTTTCTATCTTTATTTAGCACTTTGAACGGATCGATGTTTGCCGTATCGATACCAGTAACTTTTGTAATTCGTTCTTGCTGAGAAAACAGATCGTTAGCAAGCCAAGCGAGTGCTCCGTTGCCGCACGCGAGATCGATAATGCTTTGGTGGTTGCCGTCTAGGACCTCATGCCAGAAGTCTGCAATGTTTAAATCATAATTCTCTTCAAACATGCTGGGTAGCGTTGTGGTTGTTTGATTGCTCCACAATGCAGACCATTTTTCTGCACTAAGATTACTCATTTTTATATCTCTAAGTCAGGTACGGAGATTTTTGGGCCCGCCCACTAATATTATGTGACGCTCTCAAACATAAATAAGGGTTACAGGCTAATGCGTTTGATGCTGTCAGGTAAGGGAACCGACTGAGTCAGTTTGGCCCATGATACGATAGCCCACTTTACCCCGACGGTAAGTGGGGTAGATTCGTGCGTAAAAATATGATTTGAAGGAAAGAAAACAAGGTCCCCTGCTTTAGGTTTATAAGTATAGTTTAGGCGGGTAAATTTAAGTTCGCCTCCTTCATAATTATCGTTCAAGTATAAAAGCAAGCTGATATCCCTATCTAGTACTTTGTAAAATACCCCGTGCTCATCATCTTGCTCTGCGTCTGCATGTGCCCCATATTTGCCTCCAGGCCCGTATCGCAGCATGCTGGCGGGCTCAAACGACTCGATCTGCAATCCTGATCTTGGTGTTATTTCGTTGGCGTAGGCTTTGTGCAATAGCGAATTGATTTTCGCTTGGCGAGTTCCCAGCGCAACGGTTTGTGTGACTCGCCCTGCATCTTTTTTTTGAATCGTCTTCCCTGCCATCGACTTCTCTAAGTCGATGGTTGTCAGCCAAGATCTTTTTTGTTTTTCTGCCCAGCGTATTAAGTTGTTTATTTGTGGGGCGCTTAAAAATTCGTTGACAATAGAAATTCCATTAGGAACTTTTCGTTTTTTTGATTTGGGTCCGCAGCACAATGAAAACGGCTGCTGGCTGCCGCAGTAACATGCGGTGTCTTCAAGAAACGAAAAGTTTTTTACATAGCGCCTGTTTTGCATATAGAGTCGCCTTATTTCCCGGTATTCTGACTTGAGAGAGTATACCAACTTTTTGATTGGTGTTCAGTTGGTATGAGCCTTGAGGAAGCAAGTGAAAAAACAATAGTAATGACCAAGTTGTCGCTAGTTGTCATTACATGCATGGTAGGTCTAAGCATCACAAATAACTATAGGTAGTTTGGTATAGCGTATGGCTTGATAAAGAAATAATGGCCCGATATTTTTACAATGTACCGAATTTTTTGGCAGTTCTTAGCGTATTAAACTTAATAGTAGTGCCACGTTCTGCGCTTGAATATGGTTTGCAATATCATAAAAAACGAATCTATGACCTGCAAAATAGTGCTCTTAAATGTTAGGATAGTGGCCATGTCAAGAATCACTGCGGAATAACGAAATGTTTCCAAGCCAGCCAAAAAAATCTAACGCTCATGAAAAAGTAGTAGGAAGCCTCTTCGGCAACACAGGTATGGTGAAGTTCGGCGCAATCTTTTTGTCGTTCTTTTGGTTGTTAAATTATTGGTACAACAATTATTTTTTGGGGACTAATAGTTTTGAGCAGTACCTCAATGTGTGCGTCCCAATTATAAGAGATTTATTGAACATGCTAGGCGAGCAAGCTGAGTTGAGTTCTTTGCCTAACGGTATGCTCGGCGAGATTCGCGCGCACGATGGCGCGGTAATACGCTTTGGCGAGGGCACCGATGGTTTGATGATCATGGCTGCACTGGTGGCCGCTATCGTTGCGTGGCCTGGGAGCCTGCTGAAAAAAATCGCAGCGGTTGTTTTAAGCGTGATCACGATTTTTATTCTTAATATTATGCGCGTGGCGGCGATGCTGAAGGTAGATGTCTACTTCCCGTTGCAGTTTGATGTGATGAATACTTGGGTGCTGCCTGGCGCACTGGTGCTGGGTGCTTTGGGCTGCTTTTTACTCTGGATCAAAGTATCAGGCCAGCATCCCTTTGATGACAACCCCACCTAATATCTTGCGCTGCCTATTTACCCGCGCTCCCCGCGAGATCTAGCTCTCTTCTGTTGCCTGAATCTTTACAAAATGACACAAATGCTGTCATAATATTCGGGTTTGGCATGCAGATGCTTGGGGCTGCCGCTTAGGCTTGCCGCAGCAGCGGTTAATTTGCTGCGAGCCAAGACCAACCCAACTGGCTTTTTTTGCTGATTTTATTCTCGCTTTTCTCTAAGATGTGGCCCGCTATTGTGGCTGGCGGCATGTTGGTAGCAGTTTTTAATGTGCGTGTTTAAGTAGCTTCGGCACTTGAGGCTGGTTTTTTGCTGTAATTGTTGGAGTTAACAGATGAGTACCACTTTATTTGATTTAACAGGAAAAATTGCTTTAGTGACGGGCGCAAGCCGTGGCATTGGTGAATCCATTGCTAAATTGTTAGCTGAGCAGGGCGCCCATGTTATTGTTTCAAGCCGCAAAATAGATGGTTGTGAAGTGGTATCTAATGCCATTAACGAAAGCGGCGGCAGCGCCGAAGCATACGCATGCCACGTGGGTAATATGGATGACATTAGTGCGATTTTCACCCACATTAAGAACAAGCACGGCAAATTAGATATTTTGGTCAATAATGCTGCAGCTAATCCATACTTTGGCGATATTCTCGANACTGACTTAGGTGCTTACACCAAAACAGTTGATGTGAATGTGCGCGGCTACTTTTTTATGTCGGTTGAGGGTGGTCGCTTAATGCGCGACAGTGGCGGCGGTACCATCGTCAACACCGCTTCGGTCAATGCATTAATACCTGGGCCTTTGCAGGGTATTTATTCTATTACTAAGGCGGCAGTGGTGAGCATGACCAAAGCCTTTGCCAAGGAATGTGCGCCCCATGGCATCCGCGTGAATGCGTTGCTGCCTGGTTTTACTAAAACTAAGTTTGCTGGCGCTTTGTTCAGCAATGAAGAAATCTATAATACCGCCATTCAAAGCGTCCCCATGGGGCGTCATGCTGAGCCTGAAGAAATGGCAGGCACCGTCCTTTATTTGGTCTCCGATGCGTCGAGTTACACCACGGGCGAGTGTATAGTGGTGGATGGTGGCTTCACTATTTAGTGACTGGTTAGGCGTTGTATCAAATTCATCTTAGAGGTTAATTATGTCCGAGTTATTTAATTTACAGTTGTCCGACGAGTTTGTGCCAACGCTTGAGTTGGTGAAGCGTTTTATTGAAAAAGAAATTGCCCCGCTAGAAGAGGAGTTTCACCATACCCCTAACAAAGACGATATTTGGACCTTGAGTGATCGTCAAAGCGAGATTATTGAAGGCCTCAAAGCCAAAGCACGCGAGCAGGGCTTATGGAATTTCTTTTTGCCTGATTGGAATGGCGAGGGTGTGAGCAACTTAGACTACGCATACCTAGCCCAAGAAATGGGTAAAAGCTTTATAGCACCCGAAGTATTTAATTGCGCCGCACCCGATACCGGTAATATGGAAGTGCTGGCGAAATACGGCTCGCCTGAGCAACAAAAGCAGTGGTTAGAGCCATTGTTGGCCGGAGAGATTCGCTCGGCTTATGCGATGACCGAGCCGAATATAGCATCATCCGATGCGAAAAATATTTCTACCACCGCTGTGCTTGAAAATGGCGAGTGGGTCATCAACGGCGAGAAGTTTTATATCTCGGGAGCAGGCGATAGCCGTTGCGCCATTATGATTGTTATGGTCCAAACGAATCCCGATCCCGATGCGCCAATGTACTTGCGCCAGAGCCAAATTTTAGTGCCTATGGATAATCCCGGGGTTGAAGTGCTGGGGCCCATGCATGTATTTGGTAATCCCGATGCACCCCACGGCCATATGCACTTAAAGTTTGATAACTGTCGTGTGCCCGAAAGTAATATTTTGTTAGGCGAAGGGCGTGGCTTTGAAATTTCCCAAGGGCGTTTAGGGCCAGGCCGAATTCACCACTGCATGCGTGCGTTAGGTCAGGCTGAATTAGCGTTAGAGCTCATGATTAAGCGTGGCTTATCACGTGAGGCGTTTGGTAAGCCGTTGATTAAGTTAGGGGGTAATTTTGATTTAGTGGCGAACAGCCGCATTGAAATAGACAGCTGCCGTTTAATGGTATTGCAAGCGGCTAAGGCCATGGACGTGCTGGGTAACAAAGAGGCGCGGATTTATATTTCGGCTATTAAAGCAATGGTGCCTAAAATAACCGGTGAAATTATTGACCGAGCCATTCAAATGTACGGTGGTACCGGCGTTTCGCAGTGGACGCCGCTGGCTTCAATGTATACCGGCAATCGAACCTTACGCTTAGCCGACGGCCCTGATGAGGTGCACCGTATGGTGGTAGCAAGAGCCGAAATTCAAAAATATAGCTAGGCCTATGCCCAGAGTTAGTCATTAGTATATCCATATAATCAAATTGAAAACGCAATTGAACAGAGGAATTAAAAATGTCGATTGATTTAACAGGAAAAGTAGCCATCGTAACAGGTGCAGGTAACGGCCTGGGGCGTTCTCATGCCCTGGCGTTGGCTAAGTTAGGTGCTAAAGTGGTCGTTAACGATTTAGGCGGTGCGCGCGATGGCAGTGGCGGCGGTTCTGAAGCGGCTAATGAAGTGGTTGCTTTAATTGAAGCCGATGGCGGAGAAGCGTTAGCGCATGGTGCTAACGTGGCGAAGTTTGATGAAGTCGAAGACATGGTTAAACAAACCATGGACAAGTGGGGTCGCGTTGATATTTTAATTAACAATGCGGGCATTTTACGCGACAAATCGTTTTCTAAAATGGAGCTCGATGATTTCCGTTTAGTGGTTGACGTGCATCTTATGGGCACGGTGAATTGCTGCAAAGCCGTCTGGGAGATTATGAAAACCCAAGAGTATGGCCGCATTGTGGTCACAACCTCGTCAAGTGGTATGTACGGTAACTTCGGCCAATCAAACTATGGCGCGGCTAAAATGGCAGTGCTGGGTTTGATGAATACTTTGGTTATTGAAGGCATGAAATACAACATTCGCGTGAATGCGCTAGCCCCAGTAGCGGGTACGCGTATGACTGAAGATTTGATGCCGGCAGAAATCCTCGACATACTCACACCCGAGGCTGTTACAGCCGGCGCATTAACGCTGTGTCACGACGATGCACCTAACCGCATGATTCTTTGTGCAGGTGCGGGTGGTTATGCAAGTACTCGTTTGTTTGAAACCGATGGGGTCTATTTATCCCCCGAAAAGCAAACAGCCGACGATGTTTTAAATAACTGGGCTGCAATTAATGACACGAACGATCAGTCTGAGCTTGAAACGGGCGCAAAACAGTCTGAGAAGTTTTTGACTAAAGCGATGCAGCATTTGCAGGCGCAAAAGTAGGGTTTGGTCCTTGTTATCGGCGAGTATCTTGCGTAGAGAGAGACTTAAAGATTTACGCAAAAATAGATAGCTCGTTCATTATTAATTTAACTTACAAAGAGTTTTTATTATGAAAGATGCCGTAATAGTATCCGCCGCACGTACACCCATAGGTAAAGCTTACCGCGGAGCCTTTAATGATCTTGAAGCTCCATCGTTGTCATCGCACGCTATTACTGCGGCGGTTGCTCGCGCAGGTGTTGACCCCGGCGAAATTGATGATTGTATATTTGGGGCTGCGCTTCAGCAGGGTACGCAGGGCGGTAATTTAGGCCGACAAGTTGCCATGGCTGCAGGCTTGCCGGTATCGGTGTCGGGTATGTCAATCGATCGCCAATGTTCATCGGGTTTGATGACCATTGCCACTGCTGCCAAGCAAATTATTGTTGACGGTTCACCGGTGATCTTGGCTGGCGGCTGTGAGTCTATTAGCCTTGCGCAAACTGAGCATATGAATATGCATCGGTATGTTGACCCTATGGCAATGGCGCATGCGCCTAATATTCATATGCCTATGCTCGATACTGCCGAAGTGGTCGCCAAGCGCTATAACATTAGCCGTGATGCACAAGATGAATACGCACTGCAATCTCAACAGCGTACGGCAGCCGCGCAAGAAGCGGGACGTTTTGACGATGAAATTGTGTCGGTAACAGCAACGCAATTAGTAACTGATCGCGCTACCGGCGATGTCAGTAAAGTTGAAGTGACCTTAGCCAAAGACGAAGGCAATCGTCCTAGCACTACACTTGAAGGTCTAAGTGGTTTAAAAACAGTGCGCGAGGGCGGCACCATCACCGGCGGCAACGCTTCGCAGTTATCTGACGGCGCAGCGGCACTCGTATTAATGGATGGCACGCTCGCTTCACAGCGTAACATTGAGCCAATGGGTGTTTATCGCGGTATGGTGGTAGCAGGTTGTGAGCCTGACGAAATGGGTATTGGTCCTGTGTTTGCCATTCCTAAATTGTTAAAGCGCAATGGCTTGAGTATGGACGATATCGGCTTGTGGGAACTCAACGAGGCCTTTGCTGTGCAAGTCATTTACTGTCGTGATCAATTAGGTATTCCCAATGAAAACCTCAACGTAAACGGCGGCGCTATTTCTATTGGCCACCCTTATGGCATGAGTGGTGCGCGCATGGCAATGCATGCGTTAATTGAAGGCAAACGCCGCGGTGTGAAATATGTGGTAGTCACTATGTGTGTAGGTGGCGGCATGGGTGCTGCAGGTTTATTTGAAGTCCTTTAAGTTGATCTGACACCACGGGCTGCTAGCATTTATTGTTGCGGGCAGCCCGTTGTACCTTCCTAGCTCGGCTGCGCGTTCGCCGCATCGTCCGACCTGCCACGTGATACTCCTCTGGTCTTTTTTCAAGCAACTATCTTGTCTGTTTTTCCCAAGCCAGTGCTATCTCAAGCTGTTTGATTCGTATGCGCTATCGATGCTTTTTGCTTAATGGTGGCGCGCAAAATGACTGTCTGTTAATACCCATAAAGCGGAAGTTGTGTTGAGATACAATGCGCCATTTAAAGCAGGCTAATTTTTTAGGACTAATGAAAATGCAGAAAAAAAACGCTTCCTTTTCATGGTTGGCTTTGTTGGCGATACTAATCAGTGCCACGCTTGCATCTAACGTACTCCATGGCGCCGCACAGGCTACGGGTTTGAGCGCAGTTAGTGTGAGTAACGTGCTTCCCCCAGATGTTACATACAGCGATGCGGGCGGTCAGCCTGATCGCCTATTATGGGGCGACACGCATTTGCATACATCCTATTCCTTTGATGCTTTTCTCAATCAAAATCATTCGGCCGACCCCGATACGGCCTATCGCTGGGCTAAAGGGTTGCCCGTTATTCACCCGTACAATCGCACGCGAGTGCAAATTGAAACACCGTTAGATTTTTTAGTGGTGGCCGATCATGCTGAAACAATGGGCGTGATAAGAGCCTTGGTGAACGATACCGCTGAGCTGAGTGAAGTGGGATTTTTTAAAAGCCTGTTGCGCCGCATCTATATTTATTTTTTGTTAGACGCGGTTGAAGACCAAGAAGGTAAGCAAATTTTTGCCGATTATGCGATTCCTGTGGCGCCAAAAAACCCAGGCGCGCCTGACCCGGTAGTCGACCCCAATAATGAGATGAATATTGATTTACTGGGCGACACCACAGCAGTAGAAACCACTGCATGGCATGAAATTATTGATGCCGCGGAGCGTCATAATGATCCGGGTCAATTCACTAGTCTACTGGGTTGGGAGTGGAGCTCTACACCCACCGGAGCCAACCTTCATCGAGTTGTGCTAACACCCGACGGTGCCGATAAAGCGAAACAGTTTTTACCCTTTGGCTCCGATCAAAGCCAATACCCCGAGGATCTTTGGCAGTGGTTGGAGCAAACTCAGGCAGCCACTGGTGCGCGTTTTATTGCCATACCGCATAACTCCAATATTTCTAAGGGATATATGTTTGGCACAACGACCTTGAAGGGTCAGCCCATCACCGCCAACTATGCGCGACAGCGCGTTCAATGGGAACCGATTGTTGAAGTCACGCAAATAAAGGGCGACTCAGAAACACACCCAGATTTTTCGCCGGATGATGAATTTGCCGACTTCGAACCCTATGAGTTTTATATTCAGCAAACGTGGGAGTCTTACCGACCTAAAGAGGGCGATTATATTCGACCGACGCTTAAGCAGGGACTTGCCATTGAGCAGCAGGTAGGAGTGAACCCTTATCAATTTGGTTTGATTGGTGCCACCGACTCGCATACGGGTATGGCCTCGGCTGAGGAGTATAATTTTTGGGGAAAAATGGCGACCGACTCAACACCTGAAACCAAGCGTGGCGGCTTGATTCGGGATGCAAAAGATAGTGCTACAGGCTGGCATATGGCTGCCGGTGGTTTAGCGGCAGTGTGGGCGTACGATAATACGCGCGAAGAAATCTTTGCTGCGTTTAAACGCAAAGAAGTTTATGCAACCACCGGGCCTAGAATTAGCGTGCGGGTATTCGCCGGCTGGAATTTTAATGAAGCTGACGTTGTGGCCCAAGATTTTGCCAGTGTAGGTTATGCCAAAGGCGTACCGATGGGCAGTGGCTTGTTGCAGTCCAGTCAGCCTATGCGGCCACTGCAATTATTGATTCGCGCGGTAAAGGATCCGTTAGGTGGTAACCTCGATCGAGTACAAGTTGTCAAAGGCTGGGTAGATGCAAGCGGTCAAACGCATGAAAAAATATTTAATGTGGCGTTTGCACACGAAGATAGATCAGCGGCAGATGGTGAGGTGCTGCGCGAGCTGACTAGTACGGGTGAATTAACGGCCATTGGCAGTACTGTCGATGTGTCTGTTCCCACTTATACCAATACTATTGGGGCTGCAGAGTTATCTACGTTGTGGGCCGACCCTGAGTTTGACGCCGAGCAACGTGCTTTTTACTACGTGCGAGTATTACAAATCCCTACACCGCGCCATTCACTGTACGATGCGGTGGCCTTGCAAATTGAAGCACCCGAAGAGGCCCCGGCCACTATTCAAGAGCGTGCTTATACATCGCCTATCTGGTACTCGCCCAGCAGCAGCCAGTAATGCCTTTTTATAATTGCCTCGCGGTCCATTAATCGCTAGTTAACAATTGGTTTTTATCCAATAACAATTTAATTGAGTTTATAGTCATCATGAAACGCTTTTTCACTGAACCACTCATACAGTTTTTTGTGCTGGCTGGGTTTTTATTCATTGTTCTCGATCTTCTTATGCCACAGCGGTTAGCGGTGGTTAAACCTTTTGATATTGCGATCACTGAAGAAAAAATAACCGAATACCTGCAGTTTCAGCGCAAAAGCTTTAATGCCAGCGATGCTGCCACGTTATTTTCGGCTATGAGTGCATCAGAAAAACAGGTTCTGCACACAAGCTATGTGAGAGACGAAGTATTATTTAGAGAGGCGTTAGCGCTGGGCTTGAATGAAAATGATGAAATCATAAGGCGCCGATTGATTCAAAAGATGGAATATATTGCTCAAGGTTTTTATGACGATATAGCGCCGATTGATGAGGCGCAATTAGAACAGTTTTTTGTTGCCAATAGCGACTTATATGCGATCGAAAGTTTTGTTACGTTCACCCACATATTTGTCAGTGAAAAAACCCCAATGGCTCAGCGAGTGGCTCAGCAGTTATTGAATGAGCTCAACGCAAAGCAGGTGACGTTCGCTCAGGCCGGTCAATATGGCGAGCGCTTTTTATATAGCCGCAACTATATTGAACGCACGCCTAGTTTTGTCGGCAGCCATTTTGGCGAGGCTTTTCAGCAGGGGGTTTTTGCCTTGGCGGTAGATGGCGTTTGGCAAGGGCCACTGAGCTCCGATTATGGTTGGCATCTAATCTTATTACAAAATAAAGCTGCTGCACGCACGCCCGAATTGGTGGAGGTGGCACCCATTGTTTTAGCCGATATGCAGCGCGAGCAGCGCCAGCAAATCAAGGCGCGAGCTATTGAAGAGCTTGTTGCAAAATATACAGTGGTAACCGAGCCCTCTGCGCGCTCAGGCTTGATTTATTAATGCTCTTGCTATCTAGCTTTTCAATACTCCTGCAGCGTCATCTTTTTCGGACGCCATTTCAGTGGCTTGATTTGGCGCGCTCGAGGGTGGTTTTTTTGTGGCTGTGTTTGGCTTCGATAAGTCTGGTGTCGCCTCTGGCCAGTGCCCACGAGGGGCGCCCCGTATTTGTTGAATTGACAGCATCAGAGCTTTCAGTAAATGACACTGTTGAAAATACGTTGCGCTATGAAGTGCGTTGGAAGATACCACCGGTGATTGCTGAGGGGTTAGAGCCGAGTATTTTGTTAGTGGCCGATAGTTGCGCCTTAGCCCCGGGCTTGGCTAATCAGCGCTATCAACCCAAGCTGATTGGCCGNNTNATCTATCACTGTGCGTCTTTGCCAGAATCGCTTGCCATTGCTATTCGCTACCCTGAATCGAATCCTGCGTTGTCATCACTGATTGTTTCGTATGATCGACACGGCAATAGCCAGCACATTTTTTCGGCGCCTGAGCAAGCGCTGGTCTCTATACCTACAGATTCCTCTATTAAGAGTATTGCGAGTCAATACACGGTGGGCGGCATCAAGCATATTTTGCTGGGCTTCGATCATTTATTTTTTGTGGTTTGCTTAATGGTTATAGCGGGTTCTTTTTCTCGATTATTAATTGCAGTCACAGGCTTTACGTTGGCACACACCATTACGCTTGTGCTGGCTACGCTGAATATTGTGGTGCTACCTATGTTTTATGTAGAAATACTGATTGCGCTGAGTGTGGTGGTGCTAGCGGCCGAAATCATTCGCGTAGTGCGGACCGAGCAATCATCGGTGCCACGCTCTGTGGGTCATTGGCGTTCGCTGACTTGGCGCTATCCTATTTTGGCGGCCATAGGCTTTGGTTTTTTACATGGCTTTGGTTTTGCTGGTGTGCTCAGTGAGTTGGGTTTGCCTATGGCTATGAAAACAACGGCGCTATTGTTTTTTAATTTGGGGGTAGAGCTGGGTCAGCTTCTCTTTATTTTTGTCAGCTTGTTATTAGTCTGGGCATTGAGGCAAGCGCTGGGATCAGCGCTTCAACAAAAGGTGGTTTATGCGGGTGTTTACTGTGTGGGTATTATCGCGACTTACTGGATGTTGCAGCGACTGATTTTGCCAGGCTAGATAGGCCAGTTGCCAGTTGCCAGTTGAGCTGACCAGACAAACGAAGCGCGTTAGGTTAGACTGCCATGCCAATTATATTAAGGTTCAAAATCTGCTCATTTGGCTGAATCAATCTGGCGACTGAGTAAATAATAAGCAGTAAAGGTCGGTCGATACCACTGCAAAGTGGTCTTTTTCAATTCAGTAGTTATGTATTTTGCATGGAGTTCGCCTGCTATGGGCTCAAGCTAGCGATAGTTCTTTGCAAGCACCATTAAAAATTATGCCATGGGGTTAATGAATATGTCCGACGCACGTCAGCAATTGTCTGGTTACTCTCTAGTTCGTTCTTATTTAATCGGGGCTGCATTGGTGAGCTTTTGCGCCTTCTTGGCGGCTTGTAGTAAGCCCGATGAAGTGGCTAAGGAGCCTGCTGTTAGGCCGGTTAAGCTGTTAACCATCGACCATACAGCTAGTCAAAAAGTCAATCGCTATCCAGCCACCCTTGATGCCAGTCAGTCGTCTGATTTGAGTTTTCAGGTAGGCGGAAAAATTGCTGAACTTAACATTAAGGAAGCGCAAATGGTGCAGCAGGGCGATGTGCTTGCTAAGTTGGACGCGCAAGATCTCGACAGTTCGCTGGCCTCTGCTAAGGCTAAGTATGACGTTGCTGAAGAGGACTACCAAACCGGTGAGCGCTTGTTAAAAGAAGACGCGATTGCACGCAACGTGGTTGCTCAGCGTAAGTCAGCACGCGATGTCGCTTTGGCAGCTCTCGAGTCGGCACAAAAAGCGGTGCAAGATAGCATTATTGTTGCGCCGTTTTCGGGCGCGATTGCAAAAATCCCAGTTCAGGCGCTGCAACGTGTGCAGGCAGGTGAGTTAATTGCTACGTTAATCGATGGCACAGAAATGGATGTGGAGTTTAATTTGCCTGCCCGCATTATTTCGCAGGTAAAAGATAGAAACAAAGATAACTTTGTCGTTTTAGAAGCTTTTCCCGATCAGAGGTTTCCAGCAAAATTTAAGGAGGCCGGCTTAATCGCCGATGCTACATCGCAAACCTATGCCATCACGCTAACTTTTGTACCGCCTGCCGATCGCATCATCTTGCCGGGCATGAGCGCTACCGTTGAGGTTGCGGTGGGGCGTGACGACCAAGAGGGTGCGGTTCCTAAAACCCGCGTAGATGTGCCCTTGAGCGCCTTTGTTAGTAATGCCGATGAGAAAATTGTGTGGATAGTTGAGCCCCAAGCAATGACCGTTTCTCAGCGTGTGGTTGAAGTCGAAGAGGGTATTGGTGAATATCTTTTTGTAACCGACGGTTTAAATACCGGCGATACAATTGTTATAGCCGGAGCTGATTATCTTGCAGAGGGCATGAAGGTTCGCGCGTGGGAGTCACAAAAATAGTTCGACCATGCGTTGGTGAGTTTGTATGTTGCCAAAAGCCTTTGTTCAATCCAATTAGTTGCTAGCCTCAAAGTTACCCAATTATGAATATTGCTGAATTTACTATAAAAAATCGTGTGCTGAGCGTTATTGTTATTTTATTAACAATCGGCGGTGGCTGGTCGGCGTATGAGAATATGCCGCGCTTTGAAGATCCTGAATTTACTATTCGTGTTGCACCGGTCATTACGTTTTATCCGGGGGCGAGTCCATTTGAGGTGGCTGAAGAGGTCACCGAACCGATTGAACGTGCCTTGCAGCAAATGCAAGAAGTTGAGTCGTTAGAGTCTACGTCTTCTGCTGGTAAGTCGGAAATTCAGGTTGAAATAAAATATGAGTTTTCGAAGTCGAAAGCTGATCTGCAATTAATTTGGACCAAGCTTAGAAACAAAGTTAAAGACGTAACGCGTAGTTTGCCGCCGGGTGCTAGCGAGCCAATCGTTTACGATGAGTTTGGTGATGTTTATGGCATCTATTATTTTATCACCGGGCCGGGCTACACGCCTGCCGAGTTGCGTGAGTACACAAAAGATTTACGCAGCGATTTACTGCAAGTCGATGGCGTTTCTAAGGTTTCCTACATTGGCGATTTAAAAGAAGCTATTTTTGTTGAGATATCGCGCGCTAGTGCAGCCGCACTCGGTGTATCGATTGCCAATTTATACGACATACTGGGTCAGCAAAATGCAGTAGTGGCTGCAGGCGATGTGGTTATTGGCGAGAAGCGCATTGTTATTGATCCGTCGGGTGCAATCGACTCAGTTGAGTCGATTGAAAACTTACTGGTCACTACCTCTAAAGAGGGTCGTTTAGTTTATTTAAAAGATGTTGCACATGTGTGGCGTGGCTATAAAACACCGCCTGATAGTATTTATCGCTACAACAATGAACCGGCCATGGGTTTGGGTGTGGCCGGAATATCGGGCGGGAACATCGTAAAAATTGGCAAAGAAATTGACGCCAAGTTGGCAGAGAGCGAGAGCCGTCGGCCCTTGGGCATTGAGGTTCAGCAGTATTATCATCAGGGCGATATTGTCGATGCCTCAGTGAAAAACTTTGTTGCCAATGTTATTGCCGCATTGGTTATTGTCATTGTCACGCTGTTCCTTTTTATGGGTTTGCAATCAGCGCTAATTATCGGCGCAATTTTATTGCTCACCATTGGCGCAACGCTAGCCACGATGGATATAGGAGGTATTCCTATGCATCGCATTTCACTCGGCGCACTCATCATCGCGTTAGGGATGATGGTCGACAATGCGATAGTGGTGACCGAGGGTATCTTAGTAGGTATACAAAGCGGCCGTAAGAAAATGGAGATCGTCAAAGAAATTGTCGATGGTACCAAATGGCCACTTTTAGGTGGCACCTTGGTGGGTATTATCGCCTTTGGTCCCATTGGTTTTGCGCCCGGCAATACCGCCGAATTTACCGGCGACCTGTTTTGGGTGGTTCTTATTTCTCTGATGTTTAGCTGGATATTTGCGGTAACGTTAACGCCCATGTTCTGCTACTTGTTGTTCGACGCTGATGCGCAAGGATCGACGGCAGAGCCGCAAGCACCAAAGTCAGAAAGCAAGATGTTAGGCGCATACAAAAGTCTAATGCGTAAAGCGTTGAGCCTGCGCATTTTGGTTGTTGCTGTGAGCGTGGCTATGCTTGCTGTTTCTCTTTGGGGTTTTCAGTTCGTGAAGTCAGGTTTTTTCCCCGCCTCAACGACACCTCAGATTGTTATCGATTATTGGTTACCGCAAGGAACCGATATCGCACGCACTGAGCAAGATGTTCGTCAGGTAGAAGATTTTGTGAGGTCGCTGCCGGGCGTTAACACCGTGCAGACTTCGGTAGGGGCAGGTGGCCTTCGTTACATGCTGGTGTACAGCCCTGAATCTAACAACTCATCGTATGGGCAGTTGCTGGCGCGAGTGGACGACTACAACCTTATCGATGATCTGATGCCTACGATTCAAGAGCATATCGATGAAAACTTCGTAAATGCTCAGGCCAAGGTCTGGCGATTTGTAACCGGCCCTGGTGGTGGATCTAAAATCGAGGCTAACTTTTCTGGGCCTGATCCAGATGTGCTGCGTGATTTAGCCAATCAGGCAAAGGCTATTATGATCGCTGACGGTGGCGCGTTGTCGATTCAAGACAGTTGGCGCCAGCGGGTGGCCGTTATTGAGCCGTTGTATTCAGACAACAAAGGTTTACGAGCCGGCATTTCGCGCGAAGATTTGGCCGCTTCGCTCACCTACAACTTTACCGGCACTAACGTGGGTGTTTACCGCGAAGGTAACGACTTGCTGCCTATCATTAGTCGCGCGCCGGCCAATGAGCGGCAAGATATTAGCGATATAGAGAATGTGCAAATTTTAAGTTCTATTACCGGGAAAACGGTTCCTATAGCGCAGGTGACCGACGGCTTTAGAACGATCTGGCGCGATGGTTTGCTAAAGCGAGAAGATCGTATTTGGAGTATAAAGGCGCAGTCGGATCCTAAGCCAGGCGAGCTGGCGTCAAATTTATTGACTCGACTCATGCCCGCTATTGAAGCGATTGAGCGGCCCGACGGCTACTCACTTACCTGGGATGGCGAATACGGTGATTCCAAAGAATCTAATGAGCAATTAGCCTCTACCTTGCCATTTGGTTTGTTAGCGATGGTGTTGGTGGTGTTTATTTTATTTGGCAGTGTTCGGCAACCGGTGATTATTTGGTTGGTAGTGCCATTAGCACTGATAGGTGTAGTGGCTGGTTTGCTCATTATGGATGTGCCAATGGAATTTATGGCGATTCTCGGCTTGCTCTCGCTATCTGGCCTGCTGATTAAAAATGCCATCGTTTTAGTCGACCAAATCGATGCCGATATAGCTTCTGGCAAGCCGCGTTACGATGCCTTGTTAGATGCATCAGTCAGTCGCGTAAGGCCGGTCATGATGGGCGCTATAACCACGGTGTTAGGTGTCATGCCATTATTCTTTGACGCGTTTTTTAAGTCGATGTCTATTGTATTGGTGTTTGGTTTGACCTTCGCTACGCTATTAACGCTGGTTATTGTGCCAGTTTTATACGCTATATTTTTTAACATTGGTTCTGAGGAAGTTCAGCATGAAGCTTGATAGATCTATTGTGCGCAATGTTTTTACTGCGAGTAGTCTGGCAGTGTTAGCGATGTTAAGTGGTTGTGGTACCACGGGGCAGCAAGTAGAGAGCGAGGTTGCCGAGGCTGTTGCACAGCAAATCAACGATGTGCCTGAAGCTTTTGGCGAGGCGGCAGCGCAGGCAGCAGCGATACCCGTGGGCTGGGTGGATGAGTTTCATGACGATACATTAAAGGCGTTAGTGTTGGAGGCGCAGGCAAATAATAAAAATTTGGCTGCAGCAGCAGCCAATGTTAATCGGGCGCAGGCCTTGGCTGCACAGGCTGGCGCTGCTTTGTCACCTACGGCTAATTTTGTGGCCGGCGATCAGCGCTCGGGTAGCCCGAGTTCGGACGTTGCAAGCGCATCAGGCCAATCGGTGGGCTTGCAGGTGTCGTGGGAGGCAGATTTATGGGGCCGTTTGAGTGCTGGAGAGCGCAGTGCAACAGAATCATTTCGTGCGGTGCAGGCCGACTATCAGTACGCGCAAGACTCATTGGCTGCGGCAACAACGAGCGCCTATATCACTTCAATTGAGGCAAAGCTTCAGGCAGCTGTTGCCAAAGATAGCGTTTCGATACTAACCGAAACACTGCGTATTGTTCAGGTCCGTTATGACAATGGCATGGGAGACGCACAAGACGTAGCGTTGAGTAAGTCGGATCTTGCTTCAGCGCGTGAATCGTTAATTACAATAGAGGGGTCTTACCGCGACTCGGTTAGAGCGCTAGAAATTTTGTTAGGCCGCTATCCCAGTGCTGAAACTGAGCTACCTGAAACCCTGCCTGCATTGCCGGCTGCTCCGCCAGTGGGTTTGCCTTCAGAGTTGCTGGAGCGTCGCCCTGATGTAGTGGCCGCCGATCGTCGAGTGGCCGCTGCCTTTAATAACACCGAACAAGCTAAAGCGGCAAGGTTGCCATCGCTGGGCTTGACGGGTTCTTTTGGCGGTTCATCTGATGCGTTGTCTAGCTTGCTGGATCCGGCCAATTTAGCTTGGCAGGCCGGCACTAGTTTGCTGGTCCCCATTTTTGATGGTGGGGCTCGTAAGCAAGAGGTAAAAGTGGCGACGGCTGAACAAGAGCAGGCCTTGGCGGCCTATGGTGCTACGGCTCAAACCGCTTTT
>JGI20153J14295_10001356_pt1 | contig 18946 bp, 14 predicted proteins | sample COG_03_FD_14295 | JGI IMG/M metagenome (IMG submission 14295) | reverse complement strand
CGACATTCCGACATTCCGACATTCCGACATTCCGACATTCCGACATTCCGACATTCCGACATTCCGACATTCCGAAACCTTATAGCTTTATGTGCTAGACACGAACAATCTTTTATATACAAATGGATTTATTAACAATATGGATAATATTATGCTTAATTACAGCGTAGTTTTTTTTAGTATTTTTTTCTCGATAGGTAATCATAATTAACATGGAGAGTGGAATATCATGCTAATACTTACGCGTCGCATAGGCGAAAAGCTTTTAATCGGTGATGATATTGAGGTTGTTGTACTCGATGTTAATCGTAATCAAGTAAAAGTAGGCATCAAGGCACCTAGAGAAATGACAGTGCTTCGAGAGGAACTTTATATTAGAGATCGAAAGGTCCAATATAATATCGATGGTGCTAATTAACCGGCTATATTTCGCTGGTTTTTAAGATTCACAAGGATAAAAAATTTATTATTATTAGAGCAGTCAAGCACTTTGTGTTTGACTGTTTTTTTATGCTTTTTTTAATGATGGCATAAAAATAGCGCTCATAAAAAAGCGGGCATAAAGCCCGCGAGGAACATCAAGGGAAAATGTTAACTGGCAGCCGTATGGATGCGTAAAAAAGGATTGATTAATCGGGCTATAGGGCCAGTAAATTTGACAGGTGCTTCAAGTACCGAAAGACAAATACAATCGGCGTCTTCGCTGGCAATAGGGCGATGTGCTTCGCCTGCGTTTTTTACTAAGAAGTCACCGGGTAAGTATTGGCCTTCTTGGTCAGAAAAACTGCCTTTTAAAACTACGGTCACTTCTCGCCCTTTATGGTCGTGATTACCGACTGATCCACCCGCTTTGATTTTATGTAATGCAACTTCTCGCTCAGTATCACCTGCAGCTAATCGCGCAACACTAACGGCTGAGCCTAGGCTTTTCCAATCAAGTTTATCTGTGCCGTTAGGTATGAGTTTGTTTAAACAACGAGGTAGTGCGGCTTCGGTGTTGTTGGGTTCATCATTCGCACTGGACACGGAGACGGTGCCCGGAGAGCTAGCCATCAATTCTGTGTTATTGAGAAGGTTAAGCGTTTGTGAACGCAGTGATTCAGAAATATCGGTGTGCGCTGTTGGAAGCTCGGCAGTGTTTTCGGTACTACCGGCATCAGAAGTTGTTAGCATCATGCCGCCTAGGCTATTCAATCGCTCAACTTCTTTTTTACATTGCGAACAAAATGATATGTGTACAGAAATACACAGCGCTTGAGACATGGGTAAATTGCCCGCCGCATAGTCTGTTAGCCAATGTATGTCAGGGTGGAAATGGTTCATAGATACTAACCTTCTGGGTTTAAAAACGGATTCAAAATCTGGTTCAACTTTGATCCAGAATACACTTTAAAGGAAAACTAATTTTCTTTGATACACTTATACGGCGTAATCATAAATCTGGATTTATACGATGGTCCGCAATTTACTAACAGCCAGTCGCACTCGTGATTTAACGGTGCCTAATGGTAGGCCTGTCGCTGCTGATACTTCTGAATGAGATTTACCATCGATATAAATGCGCTTTAAGACATCGGCTTGCTCTACAGGAAGCTGGGCGACGGCATTATGAATATTCTTTTCAATGCGGCGTTGGTGCAATGAAGTATAGGGTTCTTCTTCTTCTGCCATTGGCCACAAATCGTCGGCAGTAAGCGATGTATTAATTCGGTTGGCCTTTCGAATAAAATCAGTTCGACAGTTACGAGCAATAGTGAATATCCACGTGCTGGCACTGGCTTTTTCTGAATCAAAGCAATGGGCTTTAAGCCATACTTTAATCATGACGTCTTGCACCAACTCTTCTGCCATCTGGGCCGAAGTATGCTGAGACTTGAGCATCATGCCGTAAGATTTTATTTTGGGTGCAAAATGATCAAATAGCCGAGCAAATGCTTGGCGATCGCGATCACGTGCAATAACTTTGAGCACAGGGCTCCAATCATCGGTTCTAGGCTTATCATTTTCGTCAGAATGCATTCGGGTCCGCTTGTGCGTGGATAAATAGGATGCAGATTGGGCCATGGTACTCTTTTCACTACGGTCTAACGTAGTGATTATGGCGCTATTTGTTTCTGAACTGTCTCGTTTTATCATATCGCTGCGCATGGGTATAGTTGTGTTTTTAATGCCTTAAAGGCCATCTCTGATATTCTTTTACTAATACGCCATGGTTTTGCCATTGGATCACTTGCTAGACGCTGCTCGTATTGTCATCAATGACCATAAAGTGTCATAAAAAGTCATAAAAACCCTTACTGCTGCTATTTTTTTGGTCTTAGCCCATTTCTTGTTAATTGATCCGTGAATTTAATGGTCACGTATAGTTAAATTTAAACTTAATATAAGTTAAGTGTTCGAGTAATAGGCATTCATTGCTCGGATTATGGGTTGATAATTATTATGACTACGAATTCACCACAGGTTGGTTTGGAGCCATCGAAAGTGATTGTTGAGCGTTTTAAGGCGCTTTATAAAAATCTCGATGTAACCAGAGTCGCCTGCTCCGCAATAGAAACAGATAATCTCTCATTGGCTCAGGTTTACAGCGATAATATCGAATTCAAAGATCCCCTTCATTCGATCCATGGCTTGTCTTCGTTGCGCAGTTATATGAATAATATGTATGGCAATCTCATTAGCTGCCAATTTATTTATATAGATGATTGGATAACTGAGTACGATGCCAACGGCAAGGGTAGTGCCTGTGTTAAGTGGGATATGATCTTTAGGCATCCAAAGTTGGCGGGCGGTGCTCCGGTGACTGTCCGTGGTATGAGTCATATTCGTTTTAGCGATAGAGTCGATTATCACGAGGATATCTTTGATTTAGGTGCCATGCTTTATGAGCATGTTCCATTAGTGGGTAGAGTGGTGCTTTGGTTAAAATCTCGGCTTGGGCTCTGATATAATCGTGCGCATATGATACTGCGAATATGATACTGTAGATTTCGATAAATTTTTTTGGTCCTTAAGTTAATATTCTAACGATAAAGTTTAACCTCCTTATAGATAGAAGCAGTAGAAATAATAAAAGCGTGTTGACTCATGAAAGCAACTATTACAGCTAAGCATATTTGGATTACCGGTGCGGGTTCAGGCATAGGTAGGTCTTTAGCCTTGGCTTATGCGAAGGCGGGTAATCAAGTGGTGATCACGGGCCGCGATAAAGAAAAGCTTAATCAAGTTGCCGCTATCTATCCCGATAATATAACGGTATTGGTATGGGATGTTACGGATGATCAATCTGCTGATGCGGTTCGCGCAGCATTAAAAGTGCGCTTAGGTTGGTTGGATATTGCTATTTTTAACGCCGGTCATTGTGAATATACAGATGGTACTAACTTAGATACGAATTGCTTTTCGTCGGGTTTATGAGGTGAATGTTTTCGGTATCGTTAATGGTATTTCTGTAGCCATGCCTTTGCTTAAGGCATTAAATGAGCAGCAAGAACTTGGCTTGCCGAAAAGTGATGCTATTACTCGTTCAAGAGGTCAGATTGTCGGGGTAGGGAGTTTATCGGCAATGATAGGCATGCCAACGGCGGAATCCTACGGGTCATCAAAAGCGGCCGCTAACTACTTATTAGAAGCTTTTCGTATTGATGTGGCTGGCCAGGGTATTGATGTCAGTGTCGTTAATCCTGGCTTTGTAGAGACGCCGATGACAGCGACTAATAATTTTCCTATGCCTTTTTTGATGGATGCAGATGCTGCGGCAAAAAGAATCATCAAGGGTATTGATGCCAGACGACACAAGATACAATTCCCTAAGCGCTTACACTGGATTCTGGCTTTTATGGCTTGCTTTCCTAGTCTGTGGTTCCGCATTAACCGCGCTATTTTGGCGCGTTCAACATCCAAAATATAAGTTGTTACTACTATGAAGATTGCCATTATTGGCGCAGGCATTTCAGGCCTGACTGCTGCGTATTACCTTAATAAAGAACATGATATCTGTGTCTATGAATCCGCCCCTATTATTGGCGGTCATACAGCGACGATTGATGTTGAGTCTCATGGCCTTCATTACGCTGTCGATACTGGTTTTATTGTCTATAACGATTGGACCTATCCTAACTTTATTCGCTTGTTAGATGAATTAAACGTTGAGACTAAAACCACGAGTATGAGTTTTAGTGTTAGCTGTGAAGACACCGGCCTTGAATATGCAGGCAGTAATTTAAACACCTTGTTTGCCCAGCGTAAAAATCTATTTAGTCTTTCTTTTTGGCGAATCTTAAAGGATATTGTACGGTTTAATCGTGAAGCCATAGTCGATTTAGATGATGCGAAAATTGATGAGGCAATGACACTGCGCGAATACTTAGCAGCCAACCATTACAGTGATGCCTTTAAAGATAATTACTTAGTGCCTATGGGGGCGGCTATTTGGTCAGCGGGTGTTGATTCAATGTTGGACTTCCCTTTACTGTTTTTTGTCCGCTTCTTTAAGAATCATGGTTTGCTCAGCGTGACTAATCGTCCACAGTGGCGAGTGATAAAAGGTGGCTCGCGGCAATACCTTGCGCCACTCACTAGCAGTTTCTTGCACTGCATTAAAACCAATAGCAAAATAGTGATATTCAGCGCGATGCAGATCAAGTATGGATTACGACTGCCGATGGACAGAGAGAGGCTTATGATTATCTTGTTATGGCTACTCACAGTGATCAAGCTTTAGATTTATTAGAGCAGCCTAGCAAAGATGAAAGTGATATTTTAGGCGCTATTCCGTATCAAAATAATGAAGTTGTGTTGCATACGGATATTACGCGTTTACCCGCTAATCGACGTGCTTGGGCTTGTTGGAATTATCGATTGTCGAGCGCCACTTTAGGCGATGGCGAAAATCAAGGTGCAATGTCTCGATTAACCTATGATATGAATTTGCTCCAAGGAATTGATTCAAAAGAGACCTTCTGCGTTAGCTTGAATCAAACCGACTCTATTGCACCCGAAACCATATTGGGTAGTTATAACTATAGCCATCCGGTGTTTACTTTGCCGGGCATGCAAGCGCAGTCACAATGGGACACTTTAGCAGGCCAAAATAGAACATGGTTTTGTGGTGCTTATTGGGCTAATGGTTTTCATGAAGATGGTGTAAGAAGTGCACTGCGTGTAGTGAATTCTATTGCAGATAGAACTGACTCAAATAATGCACCAACGATACTGGATTAAGTCTCGTGGATAAAATATTAGAAGATGGCGCAAGTATAATTGATAAACATGGCCATTCTGCTAGTCAAAAGTTAAACAGTGCGATTTATTCTGGCACGGTCTGGCACCAGCGTTTATCACCTAAGCGGCATGCTTTTAACTATCGTGTATTTATGATGTATCTTGATTTGGCTGAATTGGATCAAGTTTTTGCAGGCAGTATCTTATGGTCAAGCAAGCAATGGTCACCCGCACGATTTAAAAGAACGGATTTTTTTGGTGACCCAGAAATATCGTTAGACGATACTGTGCGCGATAGTGTGGAGCAGGTAACAGGTAAACGTCCGCTAGGGCCTATTCGTTTATTGGCCAATATTCGTTACTGGGGTTTTGTTATTAATCCTATTAGTTGTTATTACTGTTTTGATAGCAGTGGCACACGTCTTGAGACGATGTTGCTCGATGTCACCAATACGCCGTGGAACGAGCGTCAGCAATATGTGCTTCCTTGCGACAGTCAGTTGAATGAGCAAAAGATAAGCTTTACAAAGGCGATGCATGTGTCGCCGTTTATGCCAATGAATATGACGTATCAGTGGTGCGGTTCTGCTCCCGATGAGAAGTTGGCATTTTCACTGAGTAATTTTTTGACTGACAGTATTAAAGGCAGTGATTTAAGCAGCACTTCAATCGGTAATAGAAAAGTGTTTGCTGCAGGTGTCAATTTTCAGAGAGAAGAGATTACACCTGCGGCATTGACCATGATTTTATGGCGCTTTCCATTAATGACTTTAAAAGTGTTTTTTGGGATTCATTGGCAGGCACTAAAACTTTGGTTAAAAGGGTTAAAAGTATTTACGCATCCGCCGCATTCACGTTGAAAATAAATAAGTATAAAGCAGTAATAAAATAACAGGTAAATAAAGTATGAGTAGTGAGCAGTTGTTAACTCCGCCAAGTAAAAGCAAGGCATCGTTATCTGATCGTCTGATGCCGAAGGCTTGGGCGCGATCAATGATTCTTAAACACCTTGGTACTATGCAGCGTGGTCAATTGGTGATTAAAGAAAACGGTGAAAAAACGGTTTATGGTGATCAATCAGATAATGTTGGGCTGGTCGCAGAACTAACGATTGTGAATATAGATACTTATTCTTCACTCGCCTTAAATGGCGTGATAGGTGCTGGCGAGTCTTATATGGAAGGGCATTGGACTTCTCCTGATCTTGTAAAAGTGATTCGTTTTTTTGTTGTTAATATGCAAACACTAGATGCTATGGATGGTGAGCGGACTTGGTTGAGTCGTATGGGGATGTGGCTATTAGATCGCGTTAATCGGAATACTATTGCTCGCGCACAAAAAAATATATCGGCGCATTATGATTTAGGTAATGATTTCTTTAGCTTATTCCTCGATCAAACGATGATGTATTCATCAGCCGTTTTTGCCGATGAAACAATATCATTATATGACGCGTCGAATGCAAAGCTTGAAACGATTTGTCAGCAGTTAAAGCTGAATGCGAATGATCATTTGGTAGAGATTGGAACAGGCTGGGGTGGCATGGCAATTTATGCTGCTCAACATTATGGCTGCAGGGTAACGACCACGACGATATCTCAAGAACAGTTTGATTTTGCAACTCAACGCGTTAATGACTTGGGGCTTAATGATCAAGTGACGGTTTTAATGCAAGATTATCGTAAGCTGACAGGGCGCTACGACAAATTAGTGTCTATTGAAATGATAGAGGCCGTAGGGCGGCAATATTTTAGCGAGTACTTTAGCCGCTGCGCCGATTTATTAAAGCCTGATGGCTTAATGTTGATTCAGGCCATTACCATTGCCGATCAGCGTTATGATCAAGCGACTAAGGCGGTCGATTTTATACAGCGTTATATTTTCCCAGGTGGCTGTTTACCTTCGGTGAATATTATTGGTCATCATGTAGCAAGTAATACTGATATGATGATTATCAGCTTGTCGGATATTGGTCGTGATTATGCCATTACCTTAGAGCGCTGGCGTGAACAGTTTTTAGAGAAATTAGAAACGGTTAGGTCGCAAGGCTTTGATGAACGTTTTATTCGTATGTGGGAATACTATTTATGTTATTGCGAAGGTGGTTTTCGTGAGCGGGTTATATCCACTGCGCAAATAGTTATGGCAAAGCCAGATTATCGAGCAGTGTCTTCTAATCTTTAACATTATTAGATGGGTTGAGTATCATTATTATAAAAAAATGACTTGTGCTCATTATTATAAAAATACAATAAACAGTTTTAGTTTGGGAATAAAGTGGTATGTCAGTTAAAAATAAAACCATTGTGTGGTTCAGGCAGGACTTACGTATACATGATAATCCAGCTTTACTCTCTGCAGCCGATGCGGGTGATATTTTACCGGTCTATATTCTTGATGATATAAACGCCGGTGATTGGGCGATGGGTGCGGCGAGTCGCGTATGGCTGCATGAGTCATTGGAAAAACTCAATGAATCGCTTAACGGAAAACTGTTACTGCTTTGTGGTGATGCTGAAACACTGATTGCTGATTTGGTAGACGCATCTAATGCGACTGCGGTGCATTGGAATCGCTGCTATGAGCCTTGGCGTATTCAGCGTGATCAAAAAATAAAATTGGCCTTAACGGAAAAAGGTATTAAGGTCGAAAGCACTAACGGTTCTTTATTGTGGGAGCCGTGGTCTATTACTAAAAAAGACGGCAGCCCTTATAAAGTGTATTCGCCTTATTTTAAGCGTGGTTGTTTGGGCTCGGTCGATATTATTCGCCCAGTGGTGCGTGCCCCCAAAACTATTAATTATGTGCGTCGCAATAAAGACATTCAAGGTTTAACGTTGGATGAGCTGAATTTACAACCCAGCATTCCTTGGGATAAAGGCATTCTTGCCGCCTGGGATGCCGGTGAAGATGGTGCGCATAATAAACTTACTGATTTGGTTGCGCGTCGTTTAGAGGGCTATAAGCAGGGTAGAGATTTTCCTGCCATGGATAGTACCTCGCGTTTGTCGCCACATTTGCATTTTGGTGAAATTTCTCCGCATCAGGTTTGGTCACAGGTACGTCAGGTTATCCCTGTGCAGGAAGAAGACTTATCGCATTATCTTTCTGAATTAGGTTGGCGTGAATTTTCATATTACTTGTTGTTTCACTGGCCAACATTGCCGGATCAGCCGTTTCAGCCGAAGTACAAGGCTTTTCCTTGGGGCGCTGATAACGAGGGGTTGGAGAAGTGGCAGAAAGGTCAAACGGGTTTTCCAATTATTGATGCGGGTATGCGTGAACTTTGGCAAACCGGTTATATGCATAATCGGGTACGAATGATTGTGGGTTCGTTTCTTATTAAAAACCAGCTTATTCATTGGCAGCATGGTGCGCGTTGGTTCTGGGATTGTTTAGTGGATGCCGACTTGGCAAGTAATAGCGCTAGCTGGCAATGGGTAGCGGGTTCGGGTGCCGATGCATCACCGTATTTCCGTATTTTTAATCCCTTGCTGCAAAGCGAAAAATTTGATGGTGATGGTGACTATTTAATTCGCTATGTGCCTGAGCTAAAAGGCTTGCCGAAAAAATATCGTCATAAACCGTGGGAGGCGCCAGCGGATGTTTTGCAAGCGGCTGGTATTGAGTTAGGCGTAGATTATCCGCATCCTATTTTAGATTTAAAGGTAACGCGAGAGCGTGCACTGGGTGCATTGAAAGCGATGAATAATCAATTGGCTATGGATTAGCTATTGGTTTTTTAGATTGTCGGCTGAAAGGCCATTTTTAAATAGTTAAAAGCACAGCAGCGAATTTATTGTTACAGGTGATGTCATAAGATGAGTAAATTTATTCTATCCAAAGACTGGGCGAATATTATGTCATCACGTGCTATTCAATTGCATGCCTCTTGGCTGGCTCAACTTGAAAGTGAGTTTAATGCGCCTTATATGCTACAGTTGCGCGATTTTTTATTGGCGCAAAAGCGTTTAAATAAAGTGATTTATCCGAAAGGCGAAAATATTTTTAATGCCTTTAATAGTACGCCGTTCGATGATGTAAAAATCGTTATTCTAGGACAAGATCCTTATCATGGCCCCGATCAAGCACACGGTTTAAGTTTTTCTGTGCCCGAAGGTATTCGCACACCGCCCTCATTAATTAATATTTTCAAAGAGCTTAATAGCGATTTAGGCTTAGCGATTCCGCCACATGGCTGTTTACAATCTTGGGCAGAGCAGGGTGTTTTGTTGCTTAATGCCGTCTTAACGGTTGAGCATAAAACAGCAGGTGCTCATGCGGGGAAAGGTTGGGAGACGTTTACAGATAAGGTTATTGCGCTGCTAAATGAGCAGCAAGAAAATATTGTTTTTATGTTGTGGGGTGCCTACGCACATAAAAAAGGTAAGCTTATTGATAGTGATAAGCATCTGGTTTTAAAGTCAGTGCATCCATCGCCACTGTCTGCGCATAGAGGCTTTTTAGGCTGTCGGCATTTTTCGCAAGCGAATGATTATTTACTGGCAGAAGGCATTGAACCCGTTGATTGGTCTTTGTCCTAATATCATCACTAGCGACGATAGATTAACTATATAGATTATTTATTTATTATAGATTGATAATAGGTATCGCTGTTTTGTTACTGTCAGTGTTATTGCCTAGCCCTAAATTATTTTTTTCTAAAATACGGTCAGCTCTATAACTTGAGCGCACCATGGGTCCCGCCGCTATTTCAGTAAAGCCCATCTCTAAACCTTGCTCTCGGTAAGCTGCAAATTCATCAGGATGAACCCAGCGTTCAACGGGTAAATGGCTTTTAGTGGGCTGTAAATACTGGCCAAGGGTTAGTATATCGACATGATGCTTGCGCATATCTTCCATTGCCTGAAGAATTTCTTCGTCCGTTTCACCCAATCCTAGCATCAAACTGGTTTTTGTTAAGATCGAGGGCTGTTGCTCTTTGGCAAAGGCCAGTACATCTAAGGTTTGTTGGTAGCCTGCCCGTGGGTCCCTAACTCTTTCAGTTAGGCGCTCAACGGTTTCGACGTTTTGAGCAAAAACTTGCAAGCCAGAATTAACGACGGTAGCTACATCATCCATTACGCCACAAAAATCGGGCGTTAATGCTTCAACTGCGGTTGTTGGATTTAACTCGCGTATGGCGCGGACACAATTAGCATAATGCAGTGCACCACCATCGGCTAAATCATCACGATCAACCGATGTGAGTACCACATAGCGTAAATTCATTAATTGTACGGAGCGCGCCGCATTAGCAGGTTCTTCATGATCAATCCAGCCGCCTGGGTTACCGGTATCGACAGAGCAGAAGCGGCAGGCGCGGGTGCAGACTGAGCCCATTAACATAATTGTCGCGGTGCCGTTACTCCAGCACTCATTCATATTAGGGCAGTGGCTTTCTTCGCAGACAGTGGCAAGGCGATGTTCGTTAACAGTTTCTCGAACTTCATTGAAAGCAGGGCTGGTTTTCATTGAAATACGTAACCAGGGTGGCTTGCGTTCGGTAGAGAGCTTTTCGTTGCCGGTTTTTTTAATGCCGTCTTTGATGGCCGAAAAACCCTGCGGGGTAGAGAACTTTACGCCACTCGCTGTTTTCTTTTTGGCTTTACTCGCCGTATTTTCTGATGAGTCTTTTGGGCTAGGGCCTGTCATGCAATAGTTCCGAGTAACAAAGCTATATAGCGCATCTATATAGCTTGCTGATTGTGGTGTCAGCCGTGCGAAGTGGATTAAATGCTTGTTTAATTAAGTCCTAATACGGCTGTGATGTTAATTGCGGTCACTTTAATTGAAAAAGAATGCCATGGTCAAACCAATCACGCCTTTTTTGCTCTGCATAGTGAATTGTAAGGGTAGGGCTTTGTCGTTCGCTACCTTTCTATGCGATAGAGCCTTTTTAATGCTTATTTTCGAGTGGTAATAATTCCTCTAAATGCAAATGAGAATGACTTGCATTTAGATTTGTATCTATCTATTATTCCCCTGCCTTAAAAATCTTTGCTTTGCCGGATGTTTAGCCTGTTTATCTTGCTTAATCAAAGCTCTCAAGGTTTATAGGTCGCCTGGCTTTGAATCGACATGGATCGGTTCTCTGGCGAATTGACATGAAAAATTGAGCCCATTAGGAAAGAATGATGAAAAAAATATTGATAAAGAACCGACTCTTGAGTCTTATTATAGTGACATTAGCGCCTTGTTTAGTTTTTGCCGACCATGCAGAGAAGGCTGAATTTTTTGAAGAAATCACCATTGTTGGTAATAAGCAGAGTGCTCAGCAGGTAACCGGTTCTGCACATGTGATTAGTGATGATGATTTGGAAATATTTGCTTATACCGATATCCAGCGTATTTTGCGTTCTGTGCCCGGTGTTAATTTACAAGTAGAAGATGGTTATGGTCTGCGTCCTAATATTGGCATTCGTGGTGTTCCCACTGAGCGAAGTGCTCGCGTTGTTTTATTAGAAGACAATGTACCGGTTGCTCCAGCGCCTTATGCAGCATCATCGGCTTATTACTTCCCGACTATGGGCAGAATGTACAGCGTTGAAGTCTTAAAAGGACCTTCGGCTATTACTCAAGGCCCTAATACGATTGGTGGTGCAATCAATTTTGTTTCGACACCGATTCCGACGTCATCAGAAGGGAATTTATTATTGGATATAGGAGAAGACTCTACGACACGTATTCATGCTAATTACGGTAGCGTAACCGATAGCGGCTTAGGTTTTATGGTAGAGACGCATCAATGGAAATCGGATGGTTTTCAAAGCATTGATAATAGCAATACCGATACTGGTTTAGATGTAGAAGATTACACAGTTAAGCTTTCCTATGCGCCAACAGATTCTCGTCATGCATTTGAATTAAAATATCAATATGCACAGCAAGATTCTAACCAAACCTATTTAGGTTTAACCGATGCGGACTTTAAAGCGAATCCTTATCGTCGTTATGGAGTATCAGCGTTAGATAATATTACTACTGAGCATAACCAACTTATCTTGCGTCATGAATTCACTATTAATGATTCTGCAACGTTAACCACAACGGCTTATAACAATGAGCATAAGCGTAGCTGGTATAAATTACAGAAGCTCAATGGCGGTAGTTGGGGCGATGTTATTGAAGAAATTAATGTGGGCGGAGCTAACGCTGCTATCTATCAAGCTATCTTAGATGGTGGTGATAGTGCTGAAGGTGCGGTTCGACTTCGTGATAATAATCGCCAATATTATTCTCGCGGTGTTGCTTTGAAGTTAGATGTTCAAACGGGTATGCATGATTTAGAAATGGGCTTACGTTTTCATCAAGATGAAGAAGATCGTTTGCAGCAAGACGACAATTACACGCAGACAGCTGGTACTTTGGTGTTAGCTTCAGAAGGTGAATTAGGTGATGCTGGTAATCGTGTTGCACAGGCCGAGGCTCTGGCTTTTTATATACACGACACAATCACTATGGGTGATTGGGTATTAACGCCAGGTATTCGTTTTGAAGATATCGAGTTGACCCGCCGCGATTTTACCGGTGGCAATGATCGAGTATTAGATAATGAACGTGACAACTCAGTCACTGCAGTCTTGCCGAGCTTTGGTGCGCTTTACCAAGTGAATGATTCGCTTTCATTACTTGCTGGTGTNCACAGCGGTTTTGGTTCGCCAACCAGTAAAGAGGGTACTCAAGAAGAAGAGTCAATTAACTATGAGTTTGGTGGTCGCTATCAAAGTGATGAACTGTCTGTTGAGTTGATTGGCTTTGTGAATGATTACGACAACTTAGTAGGTGAATGTACGGCCTCATCAGGTGGCAGTGATTGTACTATTGGCGATACCTTTAATGGTGGTGCGGCAATGGTTAAAGGACTTGAGTTTTCGTTGAATAATCGCTTCGATTTAGGATCATCGGTTTCAATGCCTATTGCATTCGTTTATACCTATAGCGATGCACAGTTTGATTCAACGTTTGATAGCGAGTTTTTTGGTGATGTAGAAGCGGGAGATGATATTCCCTATATTCCAGAGCAGCAGATGACATTGACGGTAGGTCTTGAGCAAGGTGATGTGCGTTTAAATGCCAGCGTAAACTATGTTGATGCTGTTTGTGTTAAGGCCTCTTGTGGTGCTTTTGAAAAGACAGAAGACTCAACAACTTTAGATTTGTCAGCTAACTACCAAGTTAATAGTGACTTATCAGTGTTTGCAAGACTTGAAAACGCAACGGGTGAAGAAAGTATTGTTGGTCGCCAGCCTTATGGTGCAAGACCCAATAAAGCACGTACTGCTGCAATGGGCATGCGTCTTTCGTTTTAATCGTTTTATAGATCCACCCTTTAATGTGCTGTATTGTTCTAACGATGAATTATATTTTTATCGTTAGAGCGACAGCATTTTTTTTAACGATAACCAGTTCTCGTTTCCTCTAAAAATCATCGTAACTTCCTTCCTCTTGTCGGTCTAATGTTTATCCCTTAGTTATACTCAGTAAGTATCAGCTTGTTTGATATCGCATTGGCTTATTTAGCGCTATGTCAGGGTTATTGAGTTTTAGGCTGATTGTTTGCGTATGGTGACAATTTATTCATTCTTATAACAATGGAATAGTGATTTATGGTTTTTGGCTTTGATCCAACAAGCTATGATGCGGTACTGTTTGTTGACCAAAACAAGGTTATCAAAGAAATGCTGCTCACCGAGTTTGAAGCAGTGTTAGATGGTGTCGTCGGTGAGCCCGAGTTTGCCGGCACGACTGCGCATGCGGTTTATCTAAAAGTGAATAGACGTCTAGAAATTATAGGTGCAGTTTTTTTCCTTATTAATTTTGATACTAAAGGCAATGCTGATCGTCGATGGAATATACCCTTATCGCAAATGGTTGAAACCGCAGCCTTTGGTCCTGAGTTAAATGGTGTTCAAGTACGTATTGCCTCTCATAGTCAATGTCAAATTCCTTGGCACCAACAAGATTTATGGGAGCCTGATTTATCAGTGGGTTCTAATACCTTAAAAATTTTAGCGTCCAGTATTCAGAATAATCGTTTAGGATTATTGCTTGACGATACCATTGATAACCCTCCAATGCTGACAGATGTTGTTGCTGCGAATACGGCGACTAGAGACAGTGTTAACGCTAGCGATAATCATCGTTCATCAGATGTTAAGGAAGAGCGAGAAAAAGAGCGCTATCACATGGCGCAGAATATCAAAAAGCAGCGTGTTTATATTGCTAGTTTAAAATCCTTACATGAACAAGAAATGGCTGCGCAGCGAAAGCTTTACTCTAAAGATAGGGAAATGTTTTTATTAGCTAATAAAAAACTCCAAGAGCAGATAGAGACCATAGAGCTAAAATATTGTGATTCCTTGATTGATGTTGAGAATAAGCAGGCGTCATTTGATCAGCAATGCGCTGAGTATGAGCAGCGTTTAGAACGCATGATGGATCAACGTGGTATTGATCATCGCAGTTTACGTGTTCAGTTTAATAAAGATTTTCAGGCGAAATTAATTGAACAGACGACAGAAATAGAATCCAAGTTAGAAATGCGCGAGGTTGAAGTCTATTACCGTGAAGAGCAAATTAATCGGCTAAAAAGCGAGGTGTTAGAGATAAAAGCTTACGCTAAGCAATTAGAGTCACAGTCCGTCGCGTCACAAATAACCAGCCTAGTTGAAAATGGTGTTTACTTTGTCATATCTCAGCCGGGTCTTGGGCCGTTGAGTATTGAGGCGGAAGACTTGATTCGCTTTAACAGCGAACCTAACACTTATATTGCAGAGCGTTTAGGGGTTGATCTCGATACTTATGAAGCTTGGCTTGCGCATATTAAGTTACCACTGTGCGGTGGCGATAATCGCAGTGGCGAGAGTTGTGGTGAGCATCTTGAGCCTATCGCTTCGCCGCAAGAGTTTGTGGTGGGTATATCAGATTATTGTATTGCGCATCAGCAGGAGGTTTTGGCTACCGTTAATGGGCATTAAGCTGTCGTTTTTAATTACATTCCCGCACTGGCTAAAATATTTTTAACCACGGTGACTATAGTGATAACGAATAGCACTGTGAAAATAATACCCGCAGCTATATAAATATAGATGCTGCCTTTACCATTAAAATCTTTTTCTTGATTCTTTTTGCTTTGTACGCCAACAGCAGCAGCTAATACGCTAGTTAAGATATGCAGTATTGATAGCGTTTGCTTGCCTTCGCTGACGGGTGCAGCTTCAGCTTTAGGTTCAGGTTTGGCTTCAGGTTCAATGCTTGTGTCGCTCATCGTTACTTGTTTTCCTGTGGCTTTATCTTTTTTCTAGTCCTGGCGCCGCTAGCAAAAAGATTAATCGAGGATGGGTTGTAACCAACGGGTCATTTCTTCGAGGCTTTTTCCTTTACGTTTAGAAATACTTTCGAGTTGATCGTTGCCTATTTTTCCTGTGGCAAAATATTGCGACTCAGGATGCGAGAAGTAAAAGCCACTGACGGATGCGGCCGGCGTCATCGCATAGTGCTCGGTTAGCTCAACACCAATGGCTTCTTCTGCATTGAGAAGTGCAAACAAAGTAGCTTTTTCTGTGTGATCAGGGCAGGCGGGATAGCCCGGAGCAGGACGAATACCTTGGTAGCGCTCTTTAATAATTTCTTCATTGCTTAAAGATTCATTATTAATATAACCCCAGTATTCGGTTCTGACACGTTGATGTAAGTGTTCGGCAAAGGCCTCGGCTAAGCGATCGGCCAATGCTTTAATCATAATGCTGTTGTAATCATCACCATTGGCTTCAAATTCTTGAGCCAGTTTGTCAGCATTAATGCCAGCCGTAACAACAAAACCACCCACATAGTCGGCAATGCCTGAATCAACCGGTGCGACATAATCGGCTAATGATAAATTAGGTTTGCCATTCGGTTTGGCCACTTGCTGACGAATATGATGAAGCGTTGCGATTTCTTCACTGCGCGAATCATCTTTATATAAAGTAATGTCGTCATCATTGCTTTGGTTGGCTGGCCAAAAACCAAATACGGCACGCGCTTCTAAAAGGTCTTCATCGACAATGCGTTTTAGCATGGCTTGCGCATCAGCAAATAAATTCGTTGCTGCTTCGCCAACTACTTCATCGGTTAAAATACGCGGATATTTACCGGCTAAGTCCCAGGTAATAAAAAACGGTGTCCAGTCAATCATCTCAACTAGAGTGCTAATAGAATACTCTGTTAGCACTTGTGTCTTCATTTGTTTTGGCACTGGCGCTGTGTAGTCGGCCCAGTTAATTGTCGGCTTATTAGCAATCGCTCTGGCATAACTCAGTTGGGGCGCTTTAGGTTTTCGATTGGCATAGCGCACGCGTACTTTTTCATAGTCTTCACTGGTATCTGCAACAAAACCGGTCTTGAGTTCATCACTAATTAATTTTGTTGCCACGGCAACACTACGCGATGCATCAGGCACGTAAATCACTTGATCGTTATTGTAATGCTGATCAATTTTAACGGCAGTATGGGCTTTAGAGGTGGTTGCACCGCCAATCAGTAACGGGATATTAAAATCCTGTCTTTGCATTTCTTTGGCGACATAAACCATTTCATCTAATGAGGGCGTAATTAAACCGCTCAAGCCAATAATGTCGACGTTTTCTTCTCGGGCTTTTTGTAAAATATTTTCACAAGAAACCATAACGCCCATATCAATAACTTCGAAGTTATTACACTGCAGCACTACACCTACAATGTTTTTACCAATATCATGAACATCACCTTTTACAGTGGCCATTAATATTTTGCCGTTGGCTTTTTGACCTTCGGTTTTTTCGGCTTCAATGTAGGGTTGCAAATAGGCAACAGCTTGCTTCATGACGCGGGCGCTTTTTACCACTTGTGGTAAAAACATTTTTCCTTCACCAAATAAATCACCTACCACGTTCATGCCGTCCATTAACGGACCTTCAATCACTTCAATGGGACGGTCAAATTGCTGTCGGGCTTCTTCGGCATCTTCGACAATATAGGCGTTAATGCCTTTAACTAACGAATACTCTAGTCGCTTGCCAACGGGTTCTTCACGCCATGCAGGATTTTCATTTTTTTCGGTACTTTCGCCTTCACCGCGATATTTATCAGCAATTTCTAACAGACGTTCAGTGCTGTCATCACGACGATTAAGAATAACGTCTTCTACACGCTCTTTTAACTCTTCAGGTAAGTCATCATAAATGGCGAGTTGTGAAGCGTTAACGATACCCATATCCATGCCGGCTTTAATGGCATGGTATAAAAATACGGAGTGAATCGCTTCACGTACAGGATTATTGCCACGGAATGAAAACGAGACATTGCTGACGCCGCCAGAAACCATGGCATGCGGTAGATTTTGCTTTATCCAGCGAGTGGCTTCAATAAAGTCGACGGCATAGTTGTTATGTTCTTCTATACCCGTAGCAACGGCAAAAATATTCGGATCAAAAATAATATCCTGAGGATTAAAGCCCGCTTTGTCGACCAATATACGATAAGAGTTTTCGCATATTTCAATTTTGCGCTCAAAAGTATCGGCCTGGCCTTGTTCATCAAAGGCCATAACCACAACAGCAGCGCCATAGCGTTTACACAATGCGGCTTTTTCTAAAAATTCGGCTTCACCTTCTTTCATGCTAATTGAGTTAACGATGGCTTTACCTTGCACGCACTGTAAGCCAATTTCGATGACATCCCACTTAGAGGAGTCGATCATAATGGGAACGCGACTAATTTCAGGCTCTGAAGCAATAAGATTTAAAAAGCGTTTCATGGCGACATGCGCATCGAGCATGCCTTCATCCATATTGATATCAATGATTTGTGCGCCGTTTTCAACTTGCTGCTGAGCCACTTCTAGCGCAGTATCATAGTCGTCTTCAATAATCAGTTTTTTAAAGCGTGCCGAGCCGGTCACGTTACATCGTTCGCCGACATTCACAAATAAGCTATCACCACTAATATTAAATGGCTCTAAACCACTTAAGCGGCAAGCAATATCAATATTGGGAATAACTCTAGGGCTTGAATTCGCAGCGGCTTGAGCTATGGATCTAATATGGTCTGGCGTAGTGCCACAGCAGCCACCTACGGCATTAAGAAAGCCGCGCTCGGCAAACTCATTAAGGTCTTCAAACATATCTTCGGGTGTTTCATCGTACTCACCAAAAGCGTTAGGTAAGCCAGCATTAAAGTGACCGCTAAAATAGCAATTAGCATTGTTGGCTAACTCTTCAACAAAGGGGCGAACTTCTTTAAAGCGACGACCGCAGTTAACGCCAACAATTAAAGGCTCGGCATGAGCGATGGAGTTCCAAAATGCAGCGGGTGTTTGTCCTGATAATAAACGGCCACTCATATCGGGAAAGGTTACCGATATCATAATAGGCAATGTTTTTTCAGGGTTATCATTAAAGAATTGTTTAACCGCAAATATCGCTGCTTTAGCGTTAAGCGTATCGAAAATAGTTTCGACTAAGATGAGATCAACATCGCCCTCGACTAACTTGCTGGTCGCTTCTACATAGTCGCTGACTAGGTCATTAAAATAAATATTTCGTGCAGCAGGGTCGTTAACATCGGGTGAGATAGAAGCTGTACGAGGTGTTGGTCCAAGCACTCCAGCAACAAAACGTGGTTTGTCGGGATTGGCTGCGGTGTATTGGTCGGCGACTTCTCTGGCGATTTTGGCGCCTTCGAGATTAATTTCGGCAGCAAT
>JGI20153J14295_10001352_pt1 | contig 18988 bp, 15 predicted proteins | sample COG_03_FD_14295 | JGI IMG/M metagenome (IMG submission 14295) | reverse complement strand
CAGAAGATGTCCGTAAGGAGCTGATGGGCTGGCAAAAAGATGTCAGTAAGAACTATGGTAGCCCATCAGATTTGAAGATTAAGCATAGGTATTTACTAGAATCTTTGGCATGGGAAAGGCAGGGTGTTAGTCTCTAGCAATCAGTATAGCCACTCTCCAATTTACCTTTCAACATTTGTTTGCAGATAATCTAATATAGCGTCTGTGCCACCTAAGACTGTTTGGAACAACTCCCAAGCAGGCTGATCATTAGCATCTTTAAAATAATCATAATGACATTGTTGGTTCTTAGCATCCTTAATATCGTTGGTTTCACTAATAAAACTTAGCCAGCCCCATTCCATTAGACCCTTTCCACATTTCCTTTGAAGAGAGTCAATGTGCCGTTTAAGAGACCTTAATGTCGGGTGGTCTAGGTTAATCACTAGCCTTTGCTCTTGATCACCCGCTTGTTTAAACACCAAGGTACTAAAACTGATCTTTTTATCACTACTCAACTTTAAGCTCCCCTGTATCTTGGATTTATGCCACTGATACGGTTTAAAATATTCTGCTGAGCGTTCTAATTTAAAAGCGCCAGTTTCAATAAACGCTACTTTATCCAGTGTTAAGTTGAATGTTTCACCTTCAATGTTAAAGACAGACAGTTTTGAAAGATCTTTGATTTTATTTGCCTCATTTTTTGCTAGACCTTCAGGCGAGTTGTCTACTAATGCCTTATGGATACAACCTAGTGTTACCCCGGTAATTGGGTTGATCTTCAAAGAGCGTGATTTACTTGTAAGTTCTTGATTGAGCCATTTGGCTGTTCTATGCTCTGGGTAGCGAAGTTGAAAAATTTGGAGCCATGATGCATAAAACGAAAGAGTGTCTAAATTAGAACTGAATTCTTGATGACCATTGCTTGCTTGACCGTTGTGTCTCTTTTTAGCCCATGGCTCAATGACAGAATGGTCTAAATACGCATCCTGAAACAGCTCTACAGCCTTGAGTAATTTCTTTTCAAGGGTAGTTGGAATCTCAACATTTGCTGCCCTCGCTATCTCTAATATGATAAAAGCTTCTCCTAAAGCATTGTAGTGATACCAGAGTGCTCTGCTACCTCTTGTTGTTCTGTTTTTCATGCTTCCATCACTAAGCGTCCATTTATTCAATCCCCTGACCATATTCTTAATTAAAGATTTATAGCTTTTGTTTTGGCCATGCTGGATGGAGATATTAGGAAAGTGCCATCCGACAGAGTTGCCAAAATAAAAATCCTTAGCTTTTTTAATACGATGATTGAAGCTTTTAAACCACCGTTTAATGACTTCGTGCCTCTTATCTTCAGGTTGGTAGTCAGAAAAATAAAGCTTATAAACATAGTTTAAAGCGAAGACGGTTTCTACGGCTACAGTTGCATCTTTTATTGGGGCTAAATCTTGCCCTTCAGGGTCACTCCATTCGCCTTCACAAGCTGGAGCAATGCTTTTAGGGCCATTATAGAAGTAGCACCGCATTGTTGCTGATAATGCGTCTTTAGATGCCCAGTCGTGCAACTTATTAAATAGTTTTTCTTTTAATTCTAAATCCTCAGATACCATAGCGAAGGTGGTTGCTTCCAAATATTTAGAGAGTACTTCTCTACTATATTGACCTTCTACTTCTCTCCAATTATCCATTTTTGAGTTGTATCCTTTGATTCTGGGGGCTAAGTCTTTATCTATGACTTGCCAGTTTGGTTCATATCTATCAAAGCCGCATGAGTTGGTTTTGCTTTCTTTGGGCAAATTGAGGAATTCCTTATACGTTTTGTCTGAAAGAAATATGCTTTTGCTAGCTTTTTGTTTAGTGGAGTTTGTAGTTGCCTTACTCGTGTTTTTTGTCGCCGCACTTCCACAGTTTAGCCCTCTATTTTTAGCTTCTTGAAGGTACTGAGGGTTGTCCTGTTGGCTAGAGGCAAGCCTACACACAGTCTTATCAGACCAGCCTGATAGGTCTTGAGACAGTGCGTGTGTAGCCATCAATGATGCAGTGAGTGCGAAGATGATGCGAATACCAGATTTGAACATAACTGCCTCTATCAAACTTTACGTTAACTGCCTCAGACAAAAGTGCTAGGCATTGAACCCACAATTAAGTGGGCTTGGTTTATTTTAATTCAAAGGGTAAAAAAGCCAAACAAGTTAATCAACAATCTCTAGACTTGGATTAATATTAACGTCCACCTCATCAATGGAAAAACCCCTCCTTACTTCATCGTAATATACTATTTGAGTTGGCATGACATCTGTGCCGTGTCTGGCTTTGTATTTAGAGATAAAACTTCTGTAGATCCCGTGTTTAAAGTAAATTGCAGTGGGTACTAACTTGGCATTTATTGGTGCCTTGTCAATATTTACTTTCTTATCACCATTCACCCATACAGAGATGTTCTTATTAGCAAAATCAATACAGAATGAAATATCGCTCCACTTACCCTTCATGTCATTTATTGGTATCAGTTTATAATAAACCGATTGATCTCTAACATTATTGACAGAGCCGCTAAGAACGTGCCAATTCAATTCATAATAGTCATTTTTTACATCGAACTGAATAAGTGGTGGGTTAGACTTTATACCTTCCATAGAGCCTTTTGGCCCTCCTTTTTGATGTATTTGTCCAAGTGATGTGTTTGTTGGTGACGCGCTCTGAAAACTATCATCAAGCATAATACTATATGCAAAGCATTGGTTTCCCGTTGGCTTTTGCATAGGTGTGGCTGTGAATTCAACCCTCTCTCTGTCAGTCTCACAATCATTCCAGTCACCACTAGTAAAGCAGTCACCATCGGCAACTTCAAATCGTTGATACTTTTCGCCTCTCCTAGCTTTAACTGGATTGTTAATTAACCCGAAGTTCTTTTTCTTTTGTCCAAAAAAATTAGAGTGGGAGCCATAACCAGAATTTTTACTTGCGGTCATGGTTAAACCGTCACTGCTCATTGAACTTGTATCATTACTAAGAGTAATAAATAGTTGGAAATAATCATCAAATTTCCCCTTGATTTCAAGGCTATTTATGTTTCCTGAAAAACGCACTTTGTGTGGGCTCCCCTTACCATTTAAAGCATTCACTTCAAATGATATGGAGGCGTTGCCTTTTTTGTCTATTTGACCTTTTAAGGTATCGTAATACTTAGTTGAACTTGTATCGAGGAATCTATTTTTTAGCGATACACTTATAGCTCCATTTTGTATTACTAAGATGCCACTACCTAAAGCTCTGCGGCTTTCAGAAGGATTGAAACGACTCAATACAAAAGGATGCTCACCATCAAATGCATTTGATATATTATCAACTCTTTTAGAGGGCTGTGTACTTGAACCGCAGACTAAACTGCGGCTATCAGCCTCTTGAACGTAATCAATATTGTCTGGATTATTTAATAACTGTCGGCACACAGTCTTATCAGACCAGCCTGATAGGTCTTGAGACAGTGCGTGTGTAGCCATCAATGATGCAGTGAGTAAACAGACCAGCCGAAAACAGAAATTCATGATAACCACCTCGATTCAATTANACTTTATAATAGTCCGGAAACCACAGTACCATTTTAGCCGTAGGAATATTTCTGATATTTCTTAATGCCATATAATAATTGTGTGTTTAGCCCCTTTTTAGCGTAGGAAGTTCAAGACAAAACCCAGTCGATAGGCACTCCCGCTGCATACATGTGTATGCTTAAGATGATGTCTCAGTTAGCTAAAAGGCTTGCTTGGTTAAAGATTGAAAAGTAATGATTAATGTTCTAGTTGAATATCATAATGATTGTTCAATNANTGCTAAGGGTNTATTAGAAGCTGATGTATAAAGGTAATGATAAGCTAAGCAGTGGTGCTTAGTCTCAGCAGTAGCTGCTTAGCCCTATGCAGAGAGAAATTTGAATAAAGTATGAGAAACGATGTGTAAGAAGGTTTTTATGTGGAGTTACACAGGCAGCCAATTCCTGACACTGACGGGGTTAAGAACCCGTTATTCCTAAAAGCAGCCTTTATTCCAAGTAAGCTGGGATGCTTAAATTATTGAGAGCTTTTGGATCATTTCACTTCGGTTTCAAATGGAAAGCAAATGGCCAACAAGGTATATCAATTGGCTATTGGCAAAGTGATGATGTACCTGAAGCTATGCAATCAGAAGCAGATGTGCCTTTTTAGCCTGCCCTTAATGAGTTAGGGCCGGGTCTAACATGGCAAACACTTGATCTCGCTCTGAAAGCACCAACAACAATGCTAAGTCGCCTTCTTGTAATTGGCTTAGTATTTGTTTAGCCCCTGCTGCAGGACCCTCGGCTACAAGCAGTTGGTGTGTTTTAAGGCCATGCTTTATTGCTTGTTGATGAGTGAGACGTAAGGTTTCGCCCAGTTCGCGGCCCCGCAAATACTGGGGTAATTCGGCAGCCATTAAAAAATCTGGATTAAGCGCTAAAGCGCTTTGGGTGGCGTCTAAAATGTCTTGATCTGAGCGATCCCCCGCATGGCTTATCATGATAAAACGGCGTTTGGCGGGAACACCGGCCATCGCATCCGTTACCGCAGAAATTGAATGAGGGTTATGGGCAAAATCAACAAATACTCGGGCGCCTTTTATGGCAAATTCATTACAGCGGCCAGGGTTGTCTTTGGCATCGTTTTTGAAGTTACATAGACCTAACGCAATCGCTTTGTTATCAATGTTCATGACTTTGGCTAAACACAGGGCGCCTAAAGCATTACGAATATTGTAATCGGCGGCGCCACCCATCGATATGGGAATGTCTTTAACATTAACCACAGGGTAAGCCTTGGTGCCGTCAAAATACACTAGGTGATCACCCTCTTGCCAAGCACAAGTATGGCCCTTGGTTTTGGCTTGGGTGATCAGCGGGTGAGCGGGATTTAGGGAAAACCAGCACAAGATGGCCTGAGTTCTGGTCACTTCTGCCCGCACATATTCATCGTCAGCGTTGAGCACTAGCACACCATTGGCTGCTAAGGTGCGGTGTACGGAAAATTTGGCCACTGCCAGTTCTTCTACGGTATTGACTCCGTATTGGCCCAAATGATCAGCAGCCACATTAGTCACTAAGGCTGCCTGTGCTTGGCGTAATGGCAACCCGCGGCGCAATATACCACCTCTAGCCACTTCTAAAAAAGCCACTTGCAAGCGCTTATCCCGGAGTAGCATGCGAGCACCACCGGGGCCAGAATAATCACCATAATCAAGAATATCATCCCCCACGCGCACAAATTCGGTAGAGGTGATGCCGGCAATTAAGCCAGCGGCTGCACCAATAGCCGAGCAGAGTCTGGTGCTGGTGGTTTTGCCGTTAGTGCCTGTAATTAAGGCAACCGGTATGTCATGTAAGCTGTGCCAGTTAACTTCAGTCGGTTTTGGTAAGTCAAAAACAGACCACGTTTGTGAGCCCTCACCATGGCCTAAGGATAAATGATCATCGTCACACAATACGTCAATCCCGTGTTTCTTAGCCACTGTAATTAGGGTGATTAAGGCTGGATTAGCTTCTCTGACCATGACGTTTCTAAGGTCATTGATCATGATGTCAAAGTTGTTGGCGGTTTGGTTAAGCAATTGTGCAGAGGCAAAATGCCATGCGGTTTGGCAGGCGAACATGGCACTGTAAAGTTGGTCCATTGGCGCAGATACTGCAAGGTTGGCACCACCTTCAAAGCGGCGGTCAATAATCTGCTCAGAATGCCAGCCAATGGCATCAAGCACACGCCTAGCCTGTTGCTGCCAAACTTTAATCACCTCATCAAGATCAGCGGTAGGGCATAGCACATCTAGATTTGCACCCACATGGCTCCATAAAAAACCGGGGCCCGTAAGCCTTCTAAAATCATCAAGAATGAGATTCTCACTTGAACTGCAGCTAATGTCTAAGGCGGTTTCAATCGTATCTGCTGCTTCAACCATTAGCTAGTCACCATCTTCGTCATTATTTCTAGCTAAGCGCACGCCGCGTTCATCTCGGATGATGGTGTCGCCCTCCCCGAGTAATTCTTCCATGCCTGCGTCATTATTGCCATCCATGGTGGGATGAACATCTAAGTCTGATTTTTGTTCATTTTTTAGGTAAATTATTTGCTTCCAACAGCGAGTAATGTTGTCCCCAAATATCATCAAAAGATCACCTTGGTTGGCCATGTTTAATGCGGTATCTACGGCTTCTTGTTCGGATGCAATCACAGAAATGTTGTTAGCATCCACGCCATTTTTAAGTAGGCCTTGTTGTAACATCAGAGGGACTTCATCGTGGCCGCGCTTTCGGCGGTTATCATCAGCCTTGCAAATGTAATGATCAAAATGACCCGCTAGAATTTCAGCCGCTTCAAAGATGTCTTGGTCGCGTCGATCACCCGGTGCAGACAGCACTGCAATACGGCGCCCTTTCACATCTAAACGGCTAACTAAGCCAGCCATGGCACGGAACGCGGCGGGGTTGTGGGCATAATCTAGAATTACCTTGAACGGGTGTTCATCAAATACGTTGGTACGGCCCGGGGCTTGGAAGAAATTGGTGTCGAAGGTGCGTAAACCGTGACGAATATTGTCTAATTCCACATCAAAACTGTAGGCCATAGCCACTGCAAACATGGCATTTTGTACGTTATGCATGGCCTTGCCTTCCATGGTGGCAGGGATTAGATGGGACCACAGCACTGGAATATGAGTGCCCTTGTCGTATATGGCAATCATGTCACCATTCATGCCTTTCTCAAGCACTAGTGCGCGGCCACCGGCACGAATATGCTCCTTAACTAAACTGTGATCAGAATTCATAGTGACGTAACAAATACGTTCTGCGCTGGCAAAATCAGCCATTCTTAAACAATGGATGTCGTCAGCATTTAATACCGCTGTGCCAGTCGCAGATTCCACAACTACGCGCTTTACCGTAGCCAGCTGTTCTACCGTATCAATACCACCTAAACCTAAGTGGTCTGCAGTTACATTAAGGCAGGCTGCCACGGTGGAGGTTTGGTAACCCAAACCGCTGCGTAATAAACCCCCCCGAGCAGTTTCCATTACCGCAAAATCTACCGTAGGGTCGCGCAATACAATCTGCGCAGACGTTGGTCCGGTCATATCACCCTTAACACTAAGCTTGCCGTCTACATATACACCGTCAGTAGAAGTCATCCCCACGGTATGGCCGCTGGTTTTCATGATGTGGCCAAGCATGCGAGAGGTGGTGGTTTTGCCGTTGGTGCCAGTAATCGCTGCTATGGGGATTTGGGTGAGGGCGCTAGGGGGAAATAGCATGTCTATCACTTTGCCAGCCACGTCTCTTGGTGTACCTTCACTTGGCGCTACGTGCATGCGGAAACCAGGAGCTGCGTTAACTTCTACAATGGCGCCGCCAATTTCTTTGTAGGAACGGCTAATATCATCTGTAAGGAAATCCACACCTCCCACATCAAGGCCCACAGACATGATTGCCCTGACCGCCATGTCTCGGTTATCTGGGTGCACTACGTCGGTTAAATCAATGGCCGTGCCACCGGTAGAGAGGTTGGCGGTGTCCCGTACATAAAAAATCTCACCGTTTGGCAAAACAGTCTCTTTAGTCACATTGCCTTCGTCCATAAGGCGGGTGGCTTGTTGGTCTAGAGTGAGTTGGGTTAATACTTTTTCATGGCCAACGCCTCGGCGCGGGTCGCTATTAATAATTTCAATCAGTTCTTCTATAGAACGCTTTCCATCGCCGACAACGTGGCCTGGAACGCGCTTTGCTACAGCCACTAGTTCGTTGTTAACCACTAGCATGCGGTGGTCGAATCCGGTGATAAAACTTTCTACCAATACTGCACGGCTAGTGCCTTGCTCCTTAGCAAATGCAAAGGCAGTAATGACTTGATCATCCGTGGTTAAATTAATGGATACACCCCGGCCATGGTTGCCGTTGAGTGGCTTTAGTACCACAGGATAACCCACTGATCTGGCGGCTCGAACAGCACTTCGATCACTATAAATCATGCGTTGCTGAGGCACAGGCAAACCGAGTTTGTGCAACAGGTTGTGAGTGTCTTCTTTGTCGCATGAGATTTCTACAGCAATATGTTTAGTTTGGCTGGTTATGGTGGCTTGAATACGTTGTTGGTATTTGCCATGGCCAAATTGTACTAAGCTATAGTCGTTTAAGCGCATCCAAGGAATGTTGCGATCTTCTGCAGCTTTAACTAAAGAGCCAGTGCTTGGGCCAAATTCTTGTTTTTGGGCCCTTAAAATAAATTCATTAAGCTCTTCTTTCCACTCAAATTCATCATCAAAATGATAGTCAACTTGTGCTTGTAGTTGTTGAGGTAAAAGGTGCATCAATAAGCGTAATGCAAGCTCGCCTGCATCAAGGCCTACGTTGCGTTGTTTATAGGCGTATACCATGTTGTATTGGCCAGGGGTGTCTGTAGAACGGGTGCGACCAAAGCTAACTTCTGCGCCAGCCATGCATTGAATCTCTAAGGCACAGTGTTCCCAAACATGGCCTAGCCATGTACCTTCATCTTCCTTCAGGCGGCGCACAAAACCACCCGTTTCTCGGTAAGAACAACCATGTTCTTGTAAGTTGGGAAGGGCTTCCACTAATGGGTTTATGAATGAGGCACCTATTTTAGCCGAAGGCCATTGTTCAAGAACGCCAAGGTCAATAACATGGCGAATAACGGGAAACCCAGCCCAAGTGTTGGGGCCAACGTATACATTTGTTGATATTATTTTCATCTGCAAACGTCCTTTTATTATCTAATTGCAATACTGCCGTAAGCTTTGGTTTATTTGTTCTGAATGTCTGCAAGGCTGCAAAAGCCACTTTTATCATCGCTGGGTGGGTAGGCATGACGATTTTTGAGGTCATAACGACAGCCCTCCCCTAATACGTCGAGTTTAAGGCCTAACAAACTAAGGGCATCATGACGGCCGGCTTGCCACATGGAAGAATAAGTCATTGCGCCAGCATCAACCACGGTCACCGTGCCACTTCCCACTACTTCTAAAATATCATCAGGCCCAATAAATGCTGCTGTATCTTCGTCTATACCTAGGCCGATTAAAAAAGGGTTGTAAGAAGAGGCGCTTAACAGGCGGCCTAAGCGATTGCGCTGGGTGAAATGTTGGTCAATAACCACGGCATTGGTTAAACCCATGCCGGGCGCAAGGCTTACGCCGTCACCAGAAGGTACAGCGTTACCATTGCCACCTGCCACCATATGCTCAGACATAATAGATGCCCCAGCAGACGTGCCCGCAACCGGAATACCTGCAGCATTGCGGCGCCGAATCTTTTGCGCCACCAATGTGCCTCCTAAAATAGTAGATAAACGCAGCTGATTACCACCGGTCATAAAGATGCCCGTGGCTCTATCTAGCATGGCAGCATATTCTGGATTGTCGCAATCTTCTCGGCTAGTAATCGGCAAAAATTCCACCTTTTCTGCACCTAGACTGCGAAAAATATCAATGTAATCTGGGCCTGTGGAGTCGAGCTGTGATGCTGTTGGAACCACTACAATGTCGGAGTTTTCGCCACCGGCCAACGCCAAAAATTTAGTATGGATGAGCATTTCTTTTTCACGGTCTTCACCGCCACCAATAGGGATAATAAAGCCACGCTGGGCTTGGTTTAAAACGGGTGCTGGGCACATGGGTGTGGGTTACTTCTCTATTAACTAATGATAAAAAACAACAGTATTATGATCGCTCATAAGTACCAAAAATTTGGGTCTGGCCGTGACGTTTATGCCAGCGGCCACGGGCCATTACGTCTGTAATGTTATTGTGTTTGTCTAACACAACCATATCCGCGTCTTTGCCCTGTTGCAACCGGCCTTTATGAGAAAGTTTCAATAAATCAGCGACGTTGGTAGTGAAAGGGGCTAGTGCCTGGGCCATAGGAACCTTGTGGCTTAGTATTTCACGCAGGGTTTCTGACAAGGTAGAAGAACATCCTACTCCCATCCGCACAGGCTCACCTTCTTCGTTAAAGTGTGGCAAACAGCCGCCACCATCGGAACTAATAGTCAACTTGTCTAATGGGAAATCACCCTTGCGATATCGTAGAAATGCTTCTGCGGCCGACCAGCCTGGGTCGCTATGGCCTTCTGGGAATGCGGTTACGTCTAAACGGACACCACGCAGGGATAAGGGTAGGGCTTCTTCAAAAAGGGTTTTATTACGATTGATGTGTGTTGGGTTGAATACCCGTGCAGGAATTTCTGAATGGTCTAAAGCTTCACGCACTAGCTCTAAACCGCGCTTGCCATCGCCCATATGGATATGCAAGATCCCTGCTTTACCTGTCATGAGGCCTGCCACATGCGCCTCACTAGCAATGCGTAAAAACTCATCCAGTGTGGGTTGGCTGGAGCGGTGATCACTAATAGCAAGTTCCCCTACACCGATAACTGGGTCTACAAATACAATGTCGGAGCGCGCACTACCGGTGAGTGTGGTTAGCGGCACATGATAGCCACCAGTATGGCACCAAGCCGACATACCCTCTTCGCGCAAACTGTAGGCTTGGGTGACAATGCTTTGGGTATTGCGAGTAAGGTCATCGGTGCCTAATACACCCACTACACTGGTAACGCCAGAGTGAGTGAACTGGGACAAGAATACAGGCGGAACTCTACTGGCTGGCCCCGTTTCACCGCCGCCGCCAGTAATGTGAGCGTGGCCATCTATCAATCCTGGCACTAGGCTTGCACCGGCTAAATCCACAACTTCTACGTCGAAGATGTCATCTAAAACAGGCTCGTGGGCACCAATGTAAATTATCTTTTCTGCCACCACCAATACATGACAAAGCCCCATGGCTTGTGGGGCAAACACATTGGCATTTTTAATCAGATGAAACATGGGAAACCTGTTAATGTAAGTTTGAAAGTTTTTTAAGAAGTAACTCAAACATTAGCATGATCCGCTGATCTTTATGCGACTTGTTAGGCCTATATGAGAAAAAACTTAGACATTAGAGTAAATTAAAAAGATTATTGAAAAAAGTCATGCCACCTTTTTTTAAAAATAACGTCTTAATGTCACAATTGGTGCAACAATTAATGTTTACCCGTTCCTCACTCGTGATGCGGTGCATCAAATTCAGCGGAGTTATTATGCTCTTGGGCGCATCTTTTTAACTCTTGTTTTAACTCTTGTTTTAACTCTTATTTTTAGCTGATACCCAAAGCTCGCTTTAATTTTAGATCAAACGTCTTTTCAATACCGCATGTTTTATGGCTGATTAAACCCAGAAAAGCATTCAAAAATTCTTAGAGCAACCAAAATCGAAGGTATAATAACGCTTCAATGTCATCGTTTTGCCACCCGACGTGGCAAATCCGGGTTTATTTTTGGTAAGTCGTCGGTCTGCTTTTGGTCTGTACCATGTTGAAAACTGGGCTTTTAATATTGTTTTTATTGGGGGTGCTATGGCATCGCATCGTGATTTCGTCTCAGCTCAAGGGCGCAGGCTCGCCTATCAGCGTATTCTAGGGAAGGGCCCAGAGATTGTTTTTCTAAGTGGCTTTAAGTCAGATATGCAGGGCAAAAAGGCTCTTCATTTAGCTCAGTGGGCCACGCGCAGGGACCGCCGTTTTTTGCGCTTTGATTATTCGGGGCATGGGCAGTCGTCGGGGCTGTTTTGTGATGGATGTATCGGGGATTGGTTAACGGACGCTGAAGCTGTGATTGCTGAACTGACCGAGGGGCCTGTGATCTTAGTGGGTTCTTCTATGGGGGGCTGGATTTCTTTGATACTCGCACAACGCCTTGGTGCCCGGGTGGCAGGGTTAGTCACTATAGCAGCTGCCCCAGATTTCACTGAAGACAGCATATGGGCTGGTTTTAATGCAGATCAGCGAGCCGAATTAAAACGTAATGGACAGATCGCGATACGGTCAGACTATGATGAACCTTACACTATCACGCAGCGACTAATCGAAGATGGTCGCCACAATCTGGTGCTGCATAAACCATTGGAGTTGCCCTGTTCGACGCGCTTTCTTCAAGGCACGGCAGACGTCGATGTTGACATGTCTGTGGCACTGCGTTTATTGGCCCATGCATCTGGACCAGATATCCAGCTAACCTTAGTTGATGGCGCAGACCACCGGTTTTCAGATGACCGTTGCTTGGGGTTAATAGAAAATGCCTTAATCGATGTTTTGCCCCCAGTTCTGAACTAATATGAAAAGGCGGCCTTTTGCGCTGGTACTTTTTGCCACACCTAAAATGCTTTTAGGCTTAAACATGAAGCAATATATTAGTAAGAATCAACCAACCATTACTTTTCGACATTAGTAACATTGATGATCGCTTGCTGCATGGTTGCACTATTGTTGTAGTCCAATGGGATCCCAAACAGCTTATTGTCTTTACTAATTACTAGGCTGGGAAAACCTTGGCTTGAGAGTTGGCGGGCTAATTGAAGTTGTTCCTTTAGCAGCAACTCGATGGCAGGGCTGTTTATATCCTGTTTGAACTTTTTTACATTGAGGCCAATATTGTCAGCAATTTCAGACAGAACATCGACGTTGGAGGGGTTTTTGGCGTTTAAGTAATAGGCCTGTTGGATGCCTAAAATCATAGCGTCCTCCATATTGGCGTCCTGTACTTTGGCAGCTAAAATAGCCCGGCATGCGGGGTAGGTGGAACGCCTTGGCATGCTATTACTGGCAGGGTTCCAAAACTCATAATTAAATTCGATACCGGGGATGTGTTGCTGAATGTGTTGCCAGGTATTGGATAAATTGTTTTGCATCGCCAAAGGCATGGGTTGATCTGAGTCGGGGGCCAAACCACCCACCACATAAACGATGTCTAGGGTATGAGTGAATTGTGATTTGAGTTGCTGCCACACGGGTCTAAATCCCCAGCACCAACTGCACATAGGATCATGAATGTAATATAAAATGTTACTGGAGTGAGTCACTAAATCGCCTTTGAATGTAAATTGTAGTAAGGGAAGTTTGGAGGTTAGGTTGACCATAACCCAAGCGCCGAATATACCCCCCCTGTGTGTCGCTGACAAGGCGAAATCAAACTCCCTTGTCAATGCCATAAATAGTGAGCCTTCAGCTTGCTTTTATGGTTTTTTATTATGCAAAGGATAATAATGGTTAATAGACGGCGCAAAGAGGTTCTAACTAAAGGTGCAGTCATAGGCGTAGTTATCGGTTTAGGAGCAGGTGCAGTAGAACCTTTAGTCGCAGGCTTATTAGTAGGCGTAGTAAAAGATCTAGCTACTGGGTCAAAAAGACTGCTTTCTATATCTGTGGCTAAAATTAAGACTAAGACTAAGACTAAGGAGTCTTGCTGCTGGCGATTTTTAGTATTTTTTCGAGGTTGGCTTTGCCTATACTGTCGGTTAAAGACTGGAATTGCTGCTTATTGAATGCATCGATAATCAATTCTGACTCTTTTATGAACTAAAAATAACATCGGTTTAGCTAGCGCCGCTTTTTTAGGTTGTGCAGAATAATAATGCCTAGTAGGTTGTTTACTTGGGTCTACCNAAGTAAACTCATANCGGCGTACATATATCTGTAAGCGGCATCGGCACTTTTAACAGGGTTAATGCCTTGTCAATGTTGTTTTGTTTTGTTACTTTTNAGTGCCGCTTGAAGATAAACCCGAATTAATTATAAGAATGGAGTTTTACATGAATAAGCTTGTTAAAGGTTTGGCCGCTGCTGGTGTTGCAGCTGCGATGTCACAAGGCGCAGTAGCAGCCTGTGGAGACGTAACTATTGCAGAGATGAACTGGGCCTCTGCTGAATTTATGGCTAACGTAGACAAAATCATCCTTGAAGAAGGTTATGGCTGCACCGTGGAATTGGTTCCAGGTGCAACGCTAACTACTTTCGCTTCTATGGATACTAAAGGTGTGCCTGATATTGCACCTGAATTGTGGACACAATCTGTGGATGTTCCTCTGAAAGCTGCCATTGCATCGGGTAGCTTACATAAGATGAATCCAAAGCCGATTTTAGGTGCTGGTGAAGGTTGGGTTGTACCCAGCTATACATTAGAGAATCATCCAGAAATCAAAACTGTACTAGACGTGATCGAGCGCCCAGATTTGTTCCCATACAACGAAGATCCTACTAAAGGTGCCTTCGTGGGTTGTCCTGCAGGTTGGGGTTGTCAGCAAATCAATAACAATCTATTCACTGCCTTCGACATGGAAGCTAAAGGTTGGGTTTTAGTTGATCCAGGTTCTGCTGCAGGTCTTGACGGAGCGATGGCCAAGGCTGTTCAACGAGGCGATGACTACTTTGGTTATTACTGGTCTCCAACAGCGATGATGGGCAAGTACAATATGCAAATGCTTGACTTTGGTGTGCCGTTCCAAGGTATGGATGACTGGCTTGCTTGTACTACACAAGCTGAGTGTGCCGACCCACAGCCAACTTCTTGGAGTGTGTCAGAAATCAACACCATTGCTACGGATTCGTTCATGAAGAACAATGACCCTAAAGCTGCTGCATACATTAAGGGACGCGAGTACCCTGCAGCCGCCATGGGTGCAATGTTAGTGTACATGGCTGATAATCAAGCTGGTGGTGAAGATGCAGCAATTGAGTTCCTTGTGAATCATGAAGACGTATGGACCCAATGGGTTGGTGTTCAAGCCGCGAACTTAATCAAAAAATCTTTAAACTAACCTAAGGGTTGTTTAAAAAGCCTGCTAACCCTGTTAGCAGGCTTTTTTTTAATTTTTTAACTGAGTAGGACTAATTGTGGAATTATTTGACGACTTTCCCTCAATGGGGCGAAAAGACTTAGTAGATTTAAAAAAAGGCATTGATTTTGCATTTCGTGATTTTTCTCGAGACAACGGAGAGGCAATTGAGGGTTTCTTTGATCCACTAATGTATTTTATGGTGTGGTTCGAAAAACTACTCATGGCCGCACCCTGGCCAATTATGATTTTAATCTTTGCGATCTTGGCTTGGCTTGGCGCTCGCAGTATTGGTATCGTTATTGGCACCATTGTATCGTTTTTGGCGATTGGGTATTTTGGCATGTGGGAAGATACTATGGCCACCGTGGCCATTATTTCTGTGGCGACTTTCTTGTGCATTGGTTTGGGAATCCCTCTGGGGATTTTAATGTCCCGCTCCAATCGGGTGCAAGCAACGGTCACTCCTGTGCTGGACATCATGCAAACTATTCCCAGTTTTGTGTATTTAATCCCAGTGGTTATGCTGCTGGGCATTGGCAAGGTACCGGGCCTGATTGCCGTGTGTATTTATGCCTTACCCCCCATTGTGCGACTTACTAACTTGGGCATCCGTCTGGTCGATAAAGAGGTGCTTGAAGCTGCTGAAGCCTTTGGATCTAATTATCGCCAAAAGCTATTTGATGTCCAAATTCCTTTGGCGTTACCTAATATCTTTGCAGGCGTAAACCAAACTATTATGATGGCTTTGGCCATGGTGGTTATTGCCTCAATGATCGGTGTTAAAGGTTTAGGGGTTCCCGTACTCAGAGCAGTTTCTAATCAGTACTTGGCATTAGGTCTGATGAATGGATTAGCCATTGTAGCTTTGGCGGTTATATTTGACCGAGTATCACAAGAGTATGGCAAACGGTTGCAAAAGCACCGTCAAGGAGGTCACGGTGTCTGATGTTAAGGTTTCCATTAAGAACCTATATAAAATTTTTGGGCCTAATGGCGGAGCCATGGTATCAAAAGTTGAAAATGGTGCTACAAAAACGTCATTGCAAGCTGAACATAAGCATGTTCTGGGTTTAAATAACGTCAATATTGACATACCTGCGCGCCGTATTCAGGTGATTATGGGTTTGTCAGGTTCAGGAAAGTCGACCCTAATCCGTCATTTAAATCGCTTGATCGAACCCACCTCTGGTGAAATTTTGGTTGATGGCGAAGATGTTTTAGCCATGTCTGCTGAAGAATTACGTAACTTTCGCCGCAACAGAATGTCTATGGTGTTCCAAAAGTTTGCCTTGTTACCTCACCGGACGGTGATCGACAACGTGGGCTATGGGTTAAAAATTAAAGGCGTCGACAAAGCTGAGATGAATGAGCGTTCACAAAAGTGGATTGACAGAGTTGGCCTAGCTGGCTTTGAAAATAACTATCCAGCGCAGTTGTCGGGTGGCATGCAGCAGCGGGTTGGCTTGGCAAGGGCCTTGGCGACAGATGCTGAAATTCTATTAATGGACGAAGCTTTCTCGGCATTGGATCCATTAATTCGTAACGACATGCAAGATATCTTGCTGGACTTACAAGAAGAATTGCACAAAACCATTATTTTTATTACCCATGACTTGGACGAGGCGCTTAACATTGGAGATAATATTGTTATCTTGCGAGATGGTGCTGTTATTCAGCAAGGGTCGCCTCAAGAAATTGTGCTAGATCCTGCAGACGATTATGTGCGTGACTTTATTAAAGATATTAACCGTGCGCGCGTGTTAGATGTTTCAGCGGTTATGGAAGCCTCTTCATCTGACTCAGGTTTGGAATTTGCCTCCACCGTTATTCTAGAAGATGCGATGCCAGCCATGGTTAAGGCGGATGTCACTCACGCTAACGTCATGCGTGATGGTGAAGTGATTGGAAAAGTCACTTTGGCCGCTATGATTGGCGCTATTGCGCGTCCAGAAAGCAACGATGAAGAGCAAGTCACCTATCGTTAGAAGCCCTATAGGAATGATAAAGAGGCGGCCTTGGCCGCCTTTTTTTGCATTTTTGAGTTGTTAACCTAATTGGTCTATTTTTGCTTGGCTATAACCCAACAAATCACGATACACAACTTGATTAGCTGAACCCATAGGTAAGCCTGGAAAGCGTAACTTAGACTTCTTGTTAGTGGCTGAATTATCTTTCATGCGAAAGGGGACATCAGGCATTTTAAGTTCCACGCCTGACGTGGGATCTGTGACCCTAATAATACTGCCACGGGCCTCGAAGTGAGGATCTTCATCAACTTCCTTCATTGAAAAAATAGGACCAGCTGTGATGCCTTCTCGGCGGAATAGCTCCAATGCTTCAGCATTGGTTTTAGTTAATACCCAAGCCTTTATGATTTGGTTTAAAGAAATACGGCTATCTGGCTGGATGCGGTCATTGTTGGTCTTAAAGCGGGGATCACGGATAAGCTGGGGCTGGCCCATGACCTCAGCAAGGCGTTCCCAAGTTTTTTGGTTAGAGCAAGACATGGCCACCCACAAGCCATCGCTGGTTTGGTAATTGTTACGCGGTGCGGCGGCTCTAAGCTCATTACCAATCGGTTTGGGGATCTCTCCTGTTAATTGATAGCCAATAAATTCACCGCCAAGGTAACCAAATAGTGGCTCATACAAAGAAATATCCACTACTTGGCCACCACTTTCTAAACGCTTACTTTGATGCAAGGCCAAGCTCACTGCATAAGCCAAGTGAATGCCAGTGGTCAAATCAGCCAAGGCTATGGGAGGGCTAGTAGGTCCCGTATCTTCATATCCATTAAGAAACGAAAAGCCACTAAAGGCTTCTGCGAGTGTGCCAAAACCCGGTTGGTGGGCGTGAGGGCCGGTCATGCCATAACCAGAAACTTTACCAATCACCAATCCCGGATTAAGTTCTAACAATACTTCATGGCTTAGCCCCAGCCTATCCATAACCCCTAAGCGCATGTTTTCGATCAGCACGTCAGCGGACTGAATGAGTTCTAAAAAGGCTTGTTTGCCTGCCTCTGACTTGAGGTTAAGGGTGATAGGCAGTTTATTTCTGCCTATGTAGGCATGATAAGGTTCAATGCCCGTGGCTGCATGGGTGCCCCAGCCACGCAGGGCATCTGGAGCCATTGGGTTTTCCACCTTGATGATTTCAGCACCCGCATCACCTAATAAAGCAGCGCAGTAGGGAGCGGCTATCACACTGGACAAATCAATCACCCGCTTACCCTCTAACGGTAAACCTGCAAAGCAGGACTTTTCACGTTGTTGAGCAATAAAGTCATTGAGATTAGTTGTTTCTTGTGGTTTTTTTAGGCTCATAATGTGGGTCCATTTAAGGTAATCTACCCAATTTGCATGATCATATGGCGTCAGTCAATGTTATAAACGCATTGAGTGGTGTTTAAATGTAAGTCTTGGTTTTGTTTCCTGTAGACTACCAAAGGAAACGTTTAAATTAATTTATAAATATATATTTATCAATAGGTTACTGGGTTAATTATAATCTAAATTAGATCTAAGTGAGCGTCGTTTCGAATGCGATATTTATGCCGCTAAAGCGACCAATGCCCTTAAATAATACCCAATAGGAAATATTAAGCCTGAATCGGTTAAAAATATCTAAATAGACTAAAACCTAATTCTTAGACTATTTTTTTGCTGATGTTGTTGGCATCTGGGCAAAATCTTTAACCCCAGCATTTATAGGAGTAGAAGGCAGCCGGCTGCTGGCCCACACATTACATTGGGGTTCAAACCATTGGGCGTCCTCCACAGAACCTACTTTGATATGAATGCGATCTGGTTTTGCACTGTTGGTGCCAAACAGTTGGCTGCCGCAGGAAGCGCAAAAGTGTTTGGTCATTGCAGCACCAGAATCAGCACGATGGGTAAACGTTTGAGTTTGCCCCTGCCAAGATAGGCTATTAATTGGCACAAATGCCAAGGCAGCAAAGGCTGATCCAGTATTTTTTCGACAATCCTGACAATGGCAGTGGGCCTGAAAAAGAGGTGATGCAGATGCACTATAACGTATTGCTCCGCATAGGCAGCTGCCAGAAATAACTTGTTCGGTGGGCATAGAGCTTAGCTCCTATTTATTGGTATTTGGGGTCTAGCTTCCATTGTTTAAGATCTTGCCTGCCATGGCTAATTAGATGTCATCCGCTAATATAACAGTTTATGTGACAGTCAAAGTATCGCTTTCATTTATCTTGCGGCGCATTGAACCAAATATCAAGGGGCATGGCTCATGGGAGTTTATGCATCGGTTGGCTCTCGT
>JGI20153J14295_10001338_pt1 | contig 19084 bp, 18 predicted proteins | sample COG_03_FD_14295 | JGI IMG/M metagenome (IMG submission 14295) | reverse complement strand
AGAAGCTTGGTTTAGAAGGCTGGGTTTAGAAGGCTTGTCTTAGGAGGCTTGCTTTAGGAGGCTGGGGCTGGGGTAGATAACAGGCGCTAAAACACAGGCGCTAGATCGCCGGAAGATGGTCGGTAGTGGCTGATTGTCATCAGGTTTGGCGACGTCCAAGCAAGCAGCGCTGACAGACCAACAAAAATGAAGCCGAGCAACAACAAGCGGGATAAAACAACACCAAACAATGTAAAACGCAGCAAGGCGAAGATACAAAGCAGTGAGTCATAACGCGTAGAAATTTTAAAACAATAACAACGTTCAATCGGTCTGGCGCGTGAGCGATGCGCTAGAGGTAAAAGGTGTGCTGGGGTATAGGCGCGCTGGTAAATAGGTCGAATGCCGTCTCCAGGTCAGGCTTTCGGAACAATTTTGCAAAAGAAGATAGTGTAATCATGAGCGATTTCGAACACGACGACATCCGAACCATCAACATCGAAGACGAAATGCGGCAATCCTACGTGGATTATGCGATGAGTGTCATCGTTGGGCGCGCCTTACCAGATGTTCGCGATGGCTTAAAACCAGTTCATCGCCGCGTGTTGTTCGCGATGAGCGAGCAGAACAATGCCTATAACCGGCCTTACATGAAATCGGCACGGATCGTCGGGGACGTCATTGGTAAGTACCACCCTCATGGTGATACGGCATCGTACTACACGATTGTTCGGATGGCTCAGAACTGGCAGTTGCGGTATCCACTCGTTGATGGGCAGGGGAATTTTGGATCGCTTGATGGTGATATGGCCGCAGCGATGCGTTATACCGAAGTGCGGATGGCGAAAATCGCCCACGAGTTAATGGCCGATTTGGATAAAGAAACCGTTAATTTTGTGGAGAATTACGACGGCACCTTGCAAATGCCAGAAGTGCTGCCTGCGCGGTTCCCCAATTTGCTGGTCAATGGCTCAAGCGGCATCGCGGTTGGCTTTGCGACCAATATCCCGCCCCATAATTTGGTTGAAGTCATCAACGGCACAATTGCCTTGATTGATGATTCAACGCTTGAAGTCGATGGATTGATGGAGCATATCCTGGGTCCAGATTTTCCAACTGCTGCGATTATTAATGGCCGAGCCGGTATTGTTCAGGCTTATCGAACGGGACATGGCCGGGTTCAAATGCGGGCTCGATGCGAAATTATCCTCGATGAAAAGACCGGTAAATCGACCATCATCGTCCACGAAATCCCCTATCAGGTGAATCGTTCGAAATTAATTGAGAAAATCGCGGAGCTTCATAAAGAGAAAAAAGTTGAGGGCATTACAGACCTGCGGGATGAGTCAGCAAAAGAAACGCGTTTGGTGATCGAGCTCAGGCGGGACGTTGTGCCGGAAGTTGTCTTGAATAATCTCTACGCTCAGACACAACTGCAAAGCGTGTTTGGCATTAATCTCGTTGCCTTGGTGGATAACCAGCCCAGAGTGCTGAATCTTAAGCAAGTATTAGAGTATTTTATTGTTCACCGCCGGGAAGTTGTCACGCGGCGGACCGTGTATTTACTGCGTCGCGCCCGGGCCCGAGGCCATGTTCTAGAGGGCCTTGCAGTGGCGCTCTCCAATATCGACCCGATGATTGAACTGATTAAAACCAGCGCGGATGCGCAAGAAGCACGTGAGAAATTGCTGGCCCGGTCTTGGGGTTCTGAAACGGTTACCCAGATGCTCGAGCGAGCAGGGCCCGATGCGGCCAAGCCCGATAACTTAGAGCCGCAATATGGCTTAAAAGAAGATGGGCTGTACTTTTTGTCACCCGAGCAGGCCCAAGCTATTTTGGAGATGCGGCTGAATCGTTTAACGGGTCTTGAGCAAGAAAAATTGCTTGAGGAGTATCGGGAGATTATCGACAACATCGCCGATTTGATGGAGATCTTGATGTTGCCCGAGCGCTTGATGGGGCTGATCAAGGACGAGCTGATTCAAATCAGAGATGAGTATGGCGACGAGCGTCGGTCTGAGATTGTTGAGTCCCAAGAAGATCTCACAATGGAGGATTTGATCACGCCGCAAGAGATGGTCGTGACCTTGTCAAATGGCGGTTATGCGAAGACCCAGCCCTTGTCTGACTACCAAGCGCAGCGGCGCGGCGGTCGCGGCCGATCAGCCAGTGCGGTGAAAGAAGAAGACTTTATTGAGAAGCTGTTGGTGACCAATAGCCATGACACGTTGTTGTGTTTTAGTGATCGCGGGAAAGTGTATTGGCTCCGAACCTTCCAAATTCCAATTGCCAGCCGGGCGGCTAGAGGTCGTCCTGTCGTCAATATCCTGCCCCTTGGGGAGGGGGAGCGTATTACCGCGATGTTACCCATTGAGGGCTATGGCGAGGACCAGTTTATTTTCATGGCAACGGCCAATGGAACGGTTAAGAAAACGCCGCTAATGGACTTTGCAAGACCCAGAAGTTCCGGTTTGATTGCGATCGAACTTGAAGATGACAATACCTTGATCGGCGCGTCGGTAACCGATGGTGCATCAGACGTGATGTTGTTTAGTTCTGGTGGCCGAGCCATTCGGTTTAAAGAGCAAGACGTGCGCGCGATGGGCCGAAGTGCGCGAGGCGTTCGCGGGATCAAGCTTCGGGCGAGCGAGGCTGTGATCTCACTCATTATCCCAAATGCAGCGGGCACGTTGTTGCTCGCCAGTGAAAAAGGCTACGGCAAGCGGACGCCTGTCGAAGAATTTTCGGTCATTGGTCGTGGCGGCCAGGGCGTAATTTCGATGAAGCTATCAGAGCGTAATGGCAGTTTGGTTGGCGTCGCGCAAGTTGGTTCGGGCTTTGAAGTCCTTCTGATCAGCGATCAGGGTACGATGGTGCGGACTCGGGTTGATGAGGTCTCAATCACTCGGGCGCAATACGCAAGGCGTTCGTTTGATCAACTTGAGTGAGGGTGAGTCGCTCGTGGGGCTGGCCTCTTTTGATGAGCCTGAGTTAGATGAGTTAGAGGGTGATGCTGAAGAAGGCGCCGAAGATGGCGCAACCGTTGCCTCCGACGCAGCGGTGATAAGTGCGGCGTCTGACAGTGCGGCGCAATCTGCGTCTGATGTGCTTGAGGATCCTGAAAGTGACTGATGGAATCGATCAAGCGCAAGCGCTTCAAGCGTTGAGGCTTGAAATTGATGGATTGGATCAAGAACTGCTAACACTGCTTAATCGCCGCGCTGAATGCGCTCTCGAGGTCGCGGTCGTGAAAGAGCAGTCTGCCGATAATGAACCGGCGATCTTCTACCGGCCCGAGCGTGAGGCGCAGGTCTTACGCGGCTTAGTTGAAAAGAATTTAGGGCCCCTGAGTCACGAGAAGGTCGCGTTGATTTTTCGTCAGGTTATGTCAGCGTGTCTTGCCCTGGAAGAACCGATGCAGGTTGCCTTTCTCGGGCCCGAAGGCACCTTTACCCAGCAAGCAACGCTGAAACATTTTGGTGAGGCGGTCATTGGCCGACCGTTTGTTACGGTTGATGAGGTGTTTCGAGAAGTGGCCGCTGAAAACTGCCATTACGGCGTGGTGCCGGTTGAAAACTCAACCGAAGGCGTGGTCAACCATACACTTGATAACTTTTTAACCTCGTCGCTTCGCATTTGCGGTGAGTGTGAGCTGAAAGTGCACCATCATTTCATGGCGCTAACGATTGATGCGCCAATTGAAAGAATTTACGCGCATCAGCAAACCTTTGGTCAGTGTCGTCGCTGGCTGGATGTGCATTATCCCGATGCAGTTCGAATTGACGCCTCGAGTAATGCCCAGGCTGCGAAGCTTGCGTTGAGTGATCCGGGCGCAGGTGCCATCGCGTCAGAAGTGGCGGCAGATCTTTACGGCTTAACCATATTGTCCCGAAAAATCGAAGATTTGTCAGACAACACGACTCGGTTTTTAGTCGTTGGACGCGAGCCCGTAGGACCGAGCGGCGCCGATAAAACCTCGATTATGGTTTCAACGCAAAACCGTCCAGGGGCCCTGTTTTCGCTGCTTGAGCCGTTTCATCGTCACGGCATTTCACTCACCGCCATCGAAACCCGGCCATCTAAGCAAGGAATGTGGTCGTATGTGTTCTTTATTGACTTTGATGGGCACAGTACGGATCCCAGTATTCGGTCTGTGCTGGATGAGGTTTCCAAGGATGCCTTGGAAGTGAAATTACTGGGGAGCTATCCCCGCGCTTTAAGGCTATAGCTATGGATTTTTTTAAGTCAGCCAATACTGGGGTTTTGAACCTAGCCCCGTATCAACCCGGTAAGCCGGTGGAAGAGCTGGAGCGAGAGTTGGGTCTAAAGCAGATTGTAAAACTGGCCAGTAATGAAAATCCGCTGGGCCCAACGCCGCAGCTGCAAGTCCATTTAGGCGAGATCTTAAAAGATTGTGCGCGCTACCCCGACGGCAGTGCTTTTCAGCTGAAGCAGAAACTGTCTGAGCAATTAGGCGTTGCAACGGACTGCCTGACGGTCGGCAACGGCTCAAACGATGTTCTGGAGTTGTTGGCTCGAGTGTTTTTAAAGCCGGGACATAACACCGTTGTGTCGCAACACGCTTTTGTCGTTTATGGGCTGGTCACGCAAAGCTTAGGGGCAACGTTAAGAGAAGTGCCTTGTGTGGATTATCAACAGGATTTAGACGCAACGCTTGCAATGATCGATGATCAGACGCGGATCGTCTTTATTGCAAACCCTAATAATCCGACAGGGACCTGGGTTCGTGGAGATGCGCTAGAGCGGTTTTTAAAGGCCGTACCCGCAACAACCCTCGTGGTGCTGGATGAGGCTTATGTGGAATACGTTGATGATCCGGCGTATCCCAATGGTTTAGGCCTGCTTGATCAATTTTCGAATTTGGTTGTTACCCGGACTTTTTCCAAGGCCTATGGGCTCGCCGCGCTGAGGCTTGGCTATGCCGTCAGTCATCCAGATGTGGCTGATCTTATGAATCGAATTCGGCAACCCTTTAATGTGAACAGCATGGCGCTTGCGGCCGGTTTAATCGCGTTAGAGGACCCGGGCCATGTGGCGCAGGGTGTTGCGGTCAACCGGCAAGGCTTGCAGGTGCTCAACGCGGGGCTTGCAGATTTGTCCCTTGCGGTTATTCCGTCGGTCGGTAATTTTGTGTGTTTTGATCTTGGGCAGGACGCGCTGCCAATCTATCAGGCGTTATTGATGCAAGGCGTGATTGTTAGGCCGATTGGTGTGTACGGCTTGCCGCAGCATTTGCGGGTCTCAGTGGGGACGCCCGAGGAGAATCGCGTTTTTCTCGATGCCTTGGGTCGGGTTTTGATCCCGTAATGAAATGCCTTGGACTGATTGGGCTTGGGATGATTGGTGGTTCGATCGCGGCGGGCCTTAAGCGCGCTTTGCCTGAGACGCGCATTGTGGCCTTAGACGTCTCTGATGACGCCTTGAGATATGGCCTAAGCGAAGGCCTGATCGATGACATTGCGCCAACGATCAATGATCTGATGCGGATGTCGGATGTGATCTGTCTGTGCGTGCCGATAAAGCAATTATCGACCTTAATGCCTGCATTGGGTGCTTTCTCCGGCGTGGTCACGGATGTTGGAAGTGTTAAAGGTCCCATCGTTAGGTTGGCTGAAGCGTTATGGGGGCAGTTGCCGAGCAATTGGGTTCCAGCACATCCCATCGCGGGTTCGGAGCAGCACTCGGTGCGGGCCGCTCGGAATGATTTGTTTGAAGCCCATAAAGTGATCTTGACGCCCGGGGATAATGTTCAGGGGCACGCTGTTGAGCTTGTCAGCAACCTGTGGCGGTCCTTGGGGGCAGACGTTGTTGTGATGAGTGTTGCGCATCACGACGATATTTTGGCCCAAACCAGCCATCTGCCGCACTTGCTTGCTTATACCTTGGTTGACGTGTTGGCGGGATTTGGGGACGAGCGCGAAGTGTTCGAGTATGCAGCGGGCGGGTTCCGAGATTTTTCGCGAATTGCCGCCAGTGACCCAGTGATGTGGCATGATATTTTTTTAACCAATAAAGGGCCGTTGTTAGATCGGCTTCGAACAGTGATAGAGGCCCTTGAGGCCACCGCGACGCTCATTGAAGAGGAAGCGTCAGACGCATTACTCGAGCGTTTATCCAGAGCGAAAAGCGCGCGCGACTACTTTGCCGACTTGCAGATTCAACCCGCTAAAAAAGTCCTGTAAACGGATTGTCGTTTTCAGGTCTGCAATGTGATTCTTAAAATAACGGGCAGGCGGTAACAAGGTCTCGGATAGAGCCGTGTTTCATTTAATGTAAAAAGTAAAAAGTAAAAAGTAAAAAGTAAAAAGTAAAAAGTAAAAAGTAAAAAGCAGGTGGTAGAGGGGCGGAAATAGAGCGTCAAACTAAATGGGTTCGGTAAAACATCGACGAATGATGATGAGTTGTTTACAACGCGTCATTTTAACCTATCTTGTATGACCTGATTTTATGACCTGATTTTGAATTTTTGGAAAGCGTTGTTGACAGTCATCAGACAGAACGGGATTCCAGAGCTTGATAATCGCGTTTAAAAACAAGGAATGAGCATGACTGAGCCGGTTGTTATTGCAATCGATGGGCCGAGCGGTGCCGGCAAGGGGGCCGTTACCCAGCATTTGGCGCAACGGACGGGGTTTCATGTGCTTGATAGCGGCGCGCTGTATCGATTGACCGGGCTTGCGGCAAGACTTGATGGTATTGAGCTGTCTGATGCGCCAGCGGTTGCCGCCGTTGCGCGCGGGCTGGCGGTGCAGTTTATTCCGACCCAATCTGGCAACGAGCCTTTCGAGATCATGCTCCGAGGGGTGGCTGTGACCGACTCGATTAGAACGGATCAAGCGGGTGTCGATGCCTCAACCGTTGCAGCACTGCCAATGGTGCGCGCAGCCCTTGGGGACCGACAGCAAGCGTTTCGACAAGCCCCAGGCTTGATTGCTGATGGGCGCGATATGGGGACGGTGGTGTTTAAAGATGCTTTGGTGAAAATTTTCTTGACGGCCAGCCCTGAAATTCGGGCTGAGCGGCGCTATAACCAGTTGAAAAATAAGGATATGGATGTTAGCCTTCCCGCCCTTCTGGAGAGTATTCAGGCACGAGATACGCTCGATTCGAATCGAGCGGTCGCGCCCCTGAAGCCCGCAGAGGATGCCGTCTTGATTGACAGCTCGGGCTTGCCATTGGAGGCGGTCCACGAGGCAATCTGGGCGGTCGTGAGTAAAGTTGTAACCTAAGCTTGTAAAGCAAGCATGTAATTAAGGTTATAACTAAAGCTTGTAACTTAAGGTTGTAAATTAAAGTGGTCAATAAAGTCGTTTAATCAGTGCCAACACACAACGCTGATAAGATGATTAATCAATGGACGGGCCTAAGTTGGAAGGCGCGAGGGGGTTAAACCCCAAGGAAAAATACATGAGCGAAAGTTTTGCAGAACTATTTGAAGAAAGTCTAAAGACCGTTGAATTAAAGTCTGGCTCAATTATCACCGGTGTGGTGGTCGATATTGACTCAGAGTGGGTCACCGTTCACGCAGGATTGAAATCCGAAGGGATCATCCAAAGATCCGAGTTTTTGAACGAAAAAGGCGAGTTAGAAATTGAAATTGGCGCGACCGTCCGAGTGGCGATGGAGTCAGTGGATGATGGCTTTGGTGAAACCAAGCTCTCTAGAGAAAAAGCCAAGCGAAATGAGTCTTGGGAAGTACTAGAGAAGGTTTACGAAGATCAAGAAGTGATTGAGGGGTATATCAGTGGTCGTGTGAAAGGCGGCTTCACGGTTGAAATCCGCGACATTCGGGCCTTCCTACCGGGTTCTTTGGTTGATGTGCGTCCGCTTCGCGATAACGAAACACTCGAAGGCCAAACGCTTGAATTTAAAGTGATCAAGCTTGACCAAAAGCGCAATAACGTCGTCGTTTCACGCCGCGCGGTACTTGAAGCAGAAAATAGCGTTGAACGAGATGAGTTGCTCAAGAACTTGCAAGAGGGTCATGAGCTTAAGGGTATCGTTAAGAACCTCACAGATTACGGCGCGTTCGTTGACCTCGGTGGTATTGATGGTCTGTTGCACATTACCGACATGTCTTGGAAGCGCATCAAGCATCCGAGCGAAATTGTTGCTGTCGGCGATGAAATTGATGTGAAGGTGCTCAAGTTTGATCGCGAACGTAATCGCGTTTCCTTGGGTCTCAAGCAGCTGGGTGAAGATCCTTGGGTTGCGATTACTCGGCGTTACCCAGAAGGCGCTCGAACGGTTGCGAAGGTTACAAACCTGACCGACTACGGTTGCTTTGCTGAGTTGGAAGAAGGGGTTGAAGGGTTGGTCCATGTCTCCGAAATGGATTGGACAAACCGAAACATTCACCCATCGAAAGTGGTTCAGGTTGGCGATGAAGTTGAAGTCATGGTGCTTGATATCGACGAAGAACGTCGTCGTATCTCCCTCGGGATTAAGCAGTGTAAGGGCAATCCTTGGGAAGAGTTCTCCGGCCAGCACAGCAAAGGCGACAAGATTAAAGGGTACATCAAGTCGATCACTGACTTCGGGATCTTTATTGGTCTTGAAGGCGAAATCGATGGTTTGGTTCATCTTTCTGATATCTCCTGGAATGAGCCGGGTGAGCAAGCGGTTCGTCGATTCACCAAGGGTGATGAAATTGAAACCTTGATTCTTGCGATTGATCCAGAGCGTGAAAGAATTTCATTGGGTCTGAAGCAGATGGAACAGGATCCTTTCTCCGATTACACGGCGATTAACGATAAGAATTCGATTGTCAAAGGGGTGGTTAAAGAAGTCGATGCCAAGCAAGCGATTTTGCAAATGGCGGATGAGGTTGAAGCTACTTTGAAGGCGGGCGACTTGTCGATGGATCACGTAGCGGATGCAAGGACCGTGCTGAGCGTTGGTGATGAAATCGAAGTGAAAATCATCAATGTTGATCGTAAGAATCGAGGCTTAACGGTTTCGATTAAAGCGAAGGACATGGCGGATGAGCAGACTGCTGTGAAGGAGCATCGTGAACGTGAAGTGGCCGCAGTGACGCCTGCAACGCTTGGTGATCTAATCAAGCAAGAGCAGGATCGAGCGGCATCAGACGCGGAATAGTTAGGACATGACGAAATCAGAACTCATTGAAAAGCTGGCTGCGGCCCAGGGCCAGCTCACTGCCAAGGATATGGAATTGGCGGTTAAAATGATTCTGGATCATATGTCCGACGCACTCGCTCGGGGTGAGCGGATTGAAATTCGGGGGTTCGGCAGCTTTTCGTTGCATTATCGAGCCCCACGAGTTGGCCGTAACCCAAAGACTGGAGAGCCGGTCTCATTGCCGGGCAAGTACGTGCCGCATTTCAAGCCGGGGAAAGAACTTCGTGAACGGGTCAATCCGGAAGCTGCTCACATCGACGCTTAAAAGCGGATTAGATTGTTCAGGGTCTGGCTAGCTTTTGGGTGATAAAGGCTTGTGAGGTGCGGATGTGGGTTACCTAAGGTTGAGTAAAATGCATCCATGAACTGGATCAAAGGTCTACTGTTTCGACTGATATTACTAGTGGTGTTCATAGCACTTTTCTTGCTTGCTACCGAAAATAATCTTGATGTTTCGCTGCAGTTATTGTCGCTGCGCACGCCCGAGTTCCCATTATCTTGGTGGCTGGCGGGCACGCTCGTTTTAGGTATTGCATTGGGGCGTCTGTGGGCCTTGATTGGGCGCTGGTTTGGCGCAGGCCGCTCGTGAGGTGCAGTCTCATGGCTTTAAACCCTGAGTCTTGCGAGGTGGCGAGGATTAGGGCCTCCGAAATCTGGGTTGCGGCGGTCGCTCAGTGAGTGACTGGCTTCTGCTACCGCTGATTGTTTTGGCGATTGGGGTCGGGTGGTATCTCGGACGTCGCGAGCGCAAAAGCAGTCGCTATTACGAGCTGGGTCTCAGGCACCTATTGAATGACGAGCCCGATCAGGCAGTGGCGACCCTCGTCACCGAACTCAATGTTGATAACGATAATGTCGATACGCACCTCGCCCTTGGCGGTTTGCTACGACGTCGTGGTGAGCTCGAAAAGGCAGTTTTTGTACACGAGAATATTTTGAAGTGGGCGCGCCTGGATCAGGCGACGCGGCACAATGTTCAGATGGAATTGGCCAGAGACTATTTGCAGGCGGGGTTACTTGATCGAGCCGAGTCTATGTCGATGACCCTGGCTGCTGAAAACCCTCAATACCGTAGTGAAAGTCTGAAAATAACGCTTCAGGTTTATGAGAAGGAGCGGGATTGGCATCGCGCGATTGAGATTGCAAAGCAGGTCACAGGCGGCGCAGAAGAAGTCCAGATTGAACGGGCGATCTCACATTATCTGTGCGAGCTTGCCGAGTTGAGCCTGATTCAAAACGATCCGGAGGCAGCTAAGGACTTTCTTGTTGATGCAATCGGGCATTTTGCTCAAAACCCTCGCGTGAGCTTACTTCAAGGTCGAATTGCGCTAGAAGCCGGCGATCCTGGTTCTGCAATTCGCTTTTTAGAAAGAATTATCGAGCAGGAGCCGGTCTATGTTGCCGAGTCCATGGCTTTATTGGAAACAGCTCATGAAGCAATGGGCAGTGAGCAGGCGTATCGCCGCTATCTCGAGCACTGTCTAACGCTCTTCCCCTCCATTTCAGTGGTGCTGGCGTTAGGAAGGGTCATCCGAGACCAAGAGGGCACTGATGCTCTGGCGCGTTTTATTGCCAATCAGATGGCTCAGAACCCGACGCTTCGGGGTTTTATCGAGCTTATCGATATTAATCTTGGTGATGCTGAAGGCGCGATGCGGCAGAACCTCAATCTGCTGAAGATTTTGCAGAAACAATGATTGCCGATAAACCCAACTATCGTTGTAGTAGTTGTGGGTTTGAAGGCAAGCGTATGCGCTGGCATTGCCCCAGTTGCCGCGGGTGGGCATCCATACGGCCTATCTTCGGCTTGGAAGGCGAGTAACTAACACGTCTTCAGGGTGTTCTCTCATAACCCGCTCCGTCACTGACCACAGCGTTCTCTGTGGCGCTTCTTTATTGTTGATCGCCTGGTCGAAAGGTCTGAGCGCACCGAGTGTTAATGGGTTCTGGCGTTCGCGCCAGACACAATTCATTAAACAAGGAGTTTCAATGCAGATGATGAAAAAGCGAATGTGGGCGCAATGCCTTGGGGTCTTATTGTTGGTTGCTGGATTGGCCAGTGCCGCCCCGCCTGAGGAAGGCCAGGACGTCTTGCAGGGGCCTGTAACCGTAAACATTAACGAAGCCAACGCTGAGACGCTAGCGGCGGCGCTTGAAGGCATTGGACTCACTCGGGCCCAAGCGATCGTTGATTATCGAACACAGTTTGGCCGTTTTTACTCGGCTGAAGAGTTGTCCGCGGTTCGGGGTATTGGTATTAATACGATCAATCGGAATCTAGCTCGGATCCGAATTGACGAGCATCTCTAGTCTTTTAAAATCCTCAAGGTGCGCGGCAGATAGGTTCTGCCGCGCATCGAAAGATCGTACGGCGCCATTGGGCCTGCGCGATTCTCGGCTGTGGCTCAATCATTGATTAATGATGTCATCCGGGTTCTCGTTAAACCGGCTTATTGCTTGAAGTTTTCCAGGCTCATTTGGTGATCAAAAACAGAGAGAAACTGAACCAATTCTCGATTCACCGTTCGCATATTGCCCTGTAATGCTGAGCCAAAATCTGCCCAAGCCTGAGTCTTTCGAATTTGATCATTCCAGGCTTCCATTTCGGCCATTGATTCGTATCCGACAGTGATGACATGGGTCGCAACGTCGCCATCAGCCGCATTGCCATAACTGATCGCGGATAACCAAACCTCGCCTGGAAAAGCTTCTGCTGACTTGCTGGTCATCAACGCGTTAAAGGCCGTAACAACCGCTCCAGGGTCGCTAACATTAACCCGGATGGCTTCCCACACCGTGTCCTTGTTCGAAACGGTACCCCAACCCATCAATGTTTCCATCGCGGACTTGATTATGGGNGTTTAAAGCATGGGTTCACTGGCTGATCTTTAGGCCCAAGACCGATGCGCGCTATTGTCTAGAGCGAGCCTTTAGAGGGGTTTCTGCGAAGAAATTATCCCGCTTTGTTTGAGGGCGCTCTGGCGAAAATCAAGCTTAAAAACAAAAAAGGCCTGCATTGCTGCAAGCCTTTTTGGCGTCTAGATGGCTCCCCGACCTGGGCTCGAACCAGGGACCCAATGATTAACAGTCATTTGCTCTACCAACTGAGCTATCGGGGATCATTGGAACGGTGCGATTCTACGGGGATGTCGCGGGATCGTCAATCGCTCTAACGCACATCAAGGCGTAATCTCAGGCATAATGCACAGCTTCCTAAAAAAAGCCGGCTGTTGATGAAAAGCGTTCCCTTTGAAGTGGTTTCCAAGTTTTCGCCCGCGGGCGATCAGCCGACTGCAATTGCGTCGCTGGTCGAGGGGATCGAGTCTGGATTGGCCTCTCAAATGCTATTGGGTGTTACAGGCTCGGGGAAGACCTTTACCATAGCCAATGTGGTGGCGCAGATCCAAAGACCAACCCTCGTCATGGCGCCGAATAAGACCCTTGCCGCGCAATTGTATGGTGAGTTCAAAGCTTTTTTCCCAAACAACGCGGTCGAATACTTTGTCTCCTATTACGACTATTACCAGCCCGAAGCGTATGTGCCGTCATCGGACACCTATATCGAGAAAGACTCGGCAATCAATGAGCATATCGAACAAATGCGGCTATCCGCGACCAAGGCGCTGCTTGAGCGACGGGATGCGTTGGTTGTGGCGTCTGTGTCGAGTATCTATGGCCTAGGCGATCCCGGCGCCTACTTGAAGATGGTGTTGCATCTGGATCGCGGCGATCGAGTGGATCAGCGTTTTATCCTGCGCCGGCTTGCTGAATTGCAGTACACCCGGAATGACGTCGAATTGCGGCGGGCGACCTACCGAGTCAAAGGCGATGTCATCGACGTCTTCCCCGCCGAATCGGATAAGCAAGCGATTCGAATTGAATTGTTTGATGATGAGATCGAGCAGATTACTTTGTTCGACCCATTAACCGGGGCGGTTGTTCGTAAGGTGCCCAGAATTACGATCTTCCCCAAGAGTCACTACGTCACACCCAGAGAAACCATTGAGCGATCTTTTGACCTAATCAAGGCGGAGCTACAAGTTCGCCTCAAGCACCTGCAAGAGAACAATAAGTTGGTCGAAGCCCAAAGGCTCGAACAAAGAACGCGTTACGACTTAGAGATGATCAAGGAATTGGGGTATTGCAATGGGATTGAGAATTATTCTCGTTATCTGTCGGGACGCGCGCCAGGGGAGGCGCCGCCCACTTTGTATGATTATCTTCCCGATGATGCTTTGTTGGTCGTTGATGAGTCCCACGTATCGATCCCCCAGATTGGCGCGATGTATAAAGGGGATCGGGCGCGAAAAACGACCCTCGTTGAATACGGGTTCAGGCTGCCATCAGCCTTAGACAACCGTCCGATGCGATTTGAAGAGTGGGAAGCGGGGGCGCCGCAAGCCATTTTTGTCTCGGCAACCCCCGGGCCGTATGAAAAAGAAAAAGCAGGCCAAGTGGTTGAGCAGGTGGTTCGGCCGACGGGGCTTGTTGATCCTGAAATTGAGGTGCGGCCAGCCAAGACCCAAGTAGATGATGTCTTAGGCGAAATTCGGTTGCGGGTTGCCGTGAAAGAGCGGGTTCTGATTACGACGCTAACCAAGCGTATGGCGGAAGATCTGACGGATTACCTAGATGAAAATGGCGTGCGGGTACGCTACCTGCACTCAGATATTGACACGGTAGAGCGGGTTGAGATTATTCGCGACTTAAGGCTCGGCGAGTTTGATGTCTTGGTTGGCATTAACCTGTTGCGGGAAGGTCTTGATATGCCCGAAGTGTCGTTGGTTGCGATCCTCGACGCGGATAAAGAAGGCTTTTTAAGATCCGACCGATCGCTGATTCAGACCATCGGCCGTGCGGCTCGTAACCTGCAAGGTAAAGCGATTCTCTATGGCGATAAGATCACCAACTCGATGCGACGGGCAATGGACGAGACCGATCGCCGCCGTGAAAAGCAAGAAGCTTTTAATACGCTGCATGGTATTGAACCGGTGAGTATCTCTTCTGATATTTCCGATGTCATGGAAGGCGCTCGAGTGGTTGGTAAAAAAGGCGGTAAAGGCAAGGGCGATCGAAGCGGCCGTTCAAAGCGCCAACAAGCGGCTGATGAGGTGTTGGTGGCGCCGGACCAAGTTGAGAAGAACATTGTTGCCTTAGAGAAAGAAATGTTTTCCCTGGCGAAGGATCTGGAGTTTGAAGCGGCTGCACAGGTTCGAGATCGGATTGAGCAACTCCGTGAGCAATTTGTCCGCAATTAGTCTGCTCGGTTTCGCCTTACGACGGTGGGCCTAGATTGCGGGTCTTTTCATTGAGTTCTTTGAGTTTTCAAGGTGCAAGCGGACTTACCCAAACAAGCTTTGAATCAGGATCTTAAAGACGGTAAGATTGGCGCCGGTTTAAGTAGGAAAGCTTGTTGTATCTATAGAAAAGCAAGTTTTACGGTTCTTGGACGATGGCTTGTATTCGATAAAATCAAAGGCCGGGCCTTTGGTGCAGGATTCACCTTCAATGTGGATGATGTTGAAGGCTGAAAGGGATTGAAAATGCCTTGGGATTAATTAAAGGCGAGAAGACTTTAGGAACGTAGCTCAGTTGGTTAGAGCATCGCCTCGACAAGGCGAGGGTCGTCGGTTCGAATCCGACCGTTCCTACCAAATCAGCGCGAATCAGCGCGACTTTTATGGAACGAACCGCACGTGGCCTTTGGTAGGGGTCACCACTGAAAGGAGACGCATCATGCTTACCGTCACGCTGCCCGATGGGGCCCAAAAACAATTTGAATCAGCTGTCACGGTCCATGACGTTGCCGCATCGATTGGCGCCGGATTAGCGGGTGCGGCCCTGGCAGGGCGTGTCAATGGTGAGTTGGTTGATACCTCGCACGTGATTGATTCTGATGCGGCGGTTGCGATCGTGACCGGCAAGGATGACGATGGATTAGAGGTGATTCGGCATTCTTGCGCGCACCTTATGGCACAAGCCGTTCAGCGATTGTTTCCCACAGCGCAAGTCACGATCGGGCCAACAATTGAGGACGGTTTCTTTTATGATTTTGCCTATGACCGGCCCTTCACGCCAGAAGACCTAGAGCAAATTGAAAAAGAGATGTCGGCACTGGTGTCTCAGAGCCAAGCGGTCACGCGGTCGGTTATGTCTCGGCAAGCGGCGGTTGCCTTGTTCGAAGAAAAAGGTGAGCACTATAAGGTTGAGATTTTAAAGAGCATTCCGGATGCTGAAGACCTGTCGTTCTACCAGCAAGGTGACTTTGTGGATCTTTGTCGTGGACCCCATGTGCCGGATACGGGCCGCATCAAGGCGTTCAAGTTAACAAAGGTCGCGGGCGCCTATTGGCGCGGCGATTCTAACAATGAAATGCTCCAGCGGATCTACGGGACCGCGTGGGGCGATAAGAAAGCGCTGAAGGCATATTTGTTTCGCTTGGAAGAGGCGGAAAAGCGAGATCATCGCAAACTCGGCAAGCGCCTCGATTTGTTTCACACCCAAGAAGAAGCGCCCGGCATGGTGTTTTGGCATCCCAGGGGCTGGCAGATATGGCAAACCCTCGAGCGGTATATCCGAGACGTCCAAAACCAGCATGGGTATCAAGAGATCAAAACGCCGCAGCTGGTGGATATGAGCTTATGGGAAAAATCGGGTCACGCCGACAAGTTTGGTGATGGGATGTTTTCGGTTGAATCCGATAGTCGGACCTATGCGATTAAACCGATGAACTGTCCCTGTCATGTGCAGGTGTTTAATCAGGGTTTAAAGAGTTACCGCGACCTGCCCATTCGTTTGGCAGAGTTCGGCGCTTGTCATCGCAACGAGCCGTCAGGGACCCTGCAAGGCATTATGCGGGTACGAGGGTTTGTCCAAGACGACGCCCATATTTTCTGCCGAGAAGATCAGGTTCAAAAAGAAGTCACGGATTTTATTGATGTCCTATCCGCGGTCTATCGAGACTTTGGCTTCGATGAAATGATCATCCGACTTTCAACTCGGCCAGAACAGCGGGTCGGGTCCGATGAGGTTTGGGATCGAGCCGAAGCGGCCTTGGCCGAGGCTTTGGATTTTAAAGCCCTGGACTGGCAAACCCTGCCTGGAGAGGGCGCCTTCTACGGGCCGAAAATCGAGTTTTCACTGAAAGACTGCCTGGGCCGGGTTTGGCAGTGCGGCACCATGCAAGTTGATTTCTCAACGCCAGGCCGATTGGATGCGCAGTACGTCGCAGAAGACGGTAGCCGGCAGATTCCCGTGATGTTGCACAGAGCCATGCTCGGCTCGTTCGAGCGTTTTATCGGCATCTTGATTGAGCACTATGCTGGAGAATTCCCTGTCTGGCTTGCACCGGTACAAGCAATGGTGATCAATATTACCGATGCACAAGCGGGCTATGTGGATGAAGTCACAGCCGCGCTGACGGCCGCAGGGATTCGCGTCGAGTCTGATCTGCGTAATGAAAAGGTGGGTTTTAAGATTCGTGAGCATGCCATGCAGAAGATTCCATACCTTCTGGTGGTGGGTGACCGAGAGCGTGAAGCGGGTCAAGTTGCGGTGAGAACCCGGGGTGGCGAAGATCTTGGTGCCATGACGCTTTCGGCGTTTTTGGAGCGCTTGCGAAAAGATGAAGAAAAAAAGGGACGAATGGTTTGATTTTGCTATAATGCCCGGCCTTAGCGCCTGAAGGAGGCTACCGAATCAAAAAAGAAGGTTCAAAAAAGACTCGAATTAACGACGATATAGAGGCGGCAATGGTTCGCCTGATCGGTGCAGATGGAGAGCAGATCGGGGTTGTTTCAATAGCTGAAGCAATAAAAGCGGCACAGGAAGCGAAGCTTGATTTAGTCGAAATCGCACCTGACGCCGATCCAGTGGTTTGTAAGATTCTGGATTACGGTAAGCGAATCTTCGAGGCGAAAAAAGAAAAGTCTGCGGCACGTAAGAAACAACGCCGCATGCAAGTGAAAGAAATGAAGTTCCGGCCAGGAACGATGAAGGAGACTACCAGGTAAAACTACGCAACCTGACCCGTTTCCTGAGCGATGGTGACAAAGCCAAGGTAACCCTGCGATTTAGAGGGCGAGAAATGGCGCACCAAGAACTCGGTATTGATTTGCTCAAACGAATTGAAGCAGATCTTGCTGAGATCGGTACTGTTGAGATGTTCCCGAAAATGGAAGGTCGACAACTGACCATGGTGTTGGCACCGAATACGAAGAAGAAAGGCAGCAGTGAGGCAGTCGCCTGACCTGTTCGCGAAAGCGAACGCCGAGATGGGCAATACCGCCCCCGGCGCAGCCTAGGTAAAAGATCATCGTAAGCGAAGCTGGGTGTGAAAACATTCAGAAAAAAGCGATGAAGGATTGCCTTTAACCTGAACAATGCGGAGTTCTGAAATGCCAAAACTGAAAACCAGTAGTGGTGCTGCCAAGCGGTTTAAAAAAACTGCTAAAGGCTATAAGCACCGACAATCCTTCAGGAATCACATCCTGACGAAGAAGCCGACTAAACGGAAGCGCCATTTGCGGAGTATGAAAGCCGTCGCACCCAGTGATGTGCCGCTCATTCGCAGAATGCTTGGACACTAAGAGGCGCATAGCCCTGAAATGTCCCGATTCATTAGATCCTGAGGATTAAAAAATGCCAAGAGTAAAAAGAGGTGTCACCGCACACCGTCGCCATAAAAAGGTGATGAAAGCGGCTAAAGGGTATTACGGTGCCCGAAGCCGAGTCTATCGCGTTGCCAAACAAGCAGTTACCAAAGCCGGACAATACGCTTATCGTGACCGTAAGGTTAAGAAACGCATGTTCCGAGGCTTATGGATTCAGCGGATTAATGCCGCGGCCCGTGAGCATGGTTTGTCCTACAGCCGGTTGATCAATGGTTTGAAGAAATCAGAGATAGAGATCGATCGCCGAGTGCTTGCTGACCTTGCTTTGCATGAGCCAGAAGCGTTCACAGCGTTAGCTAATAAAGCGAAAGAAGCGCTCGCCGCCGCAGCCTAACTGCCGGGCGTGCGAGCTGCACCAACGGACCAGGTAGAGGATATTCGATGTCAGACTTAGACGCGCTTCGACGTGAGGCGCTTGCTGCTGTGGCGTCCGCCAGTGAGCTTGCTGAAATAGAGGCTCTGCGGGTCCAATACCTTGGCAAAAAAGGCGCCATCACGGGACAGCTTAAAACCCTGGGTCAGCTGCCCGAGGCCGATCGGCCGGCGGCTGGCGCGCTGATTAATCAAGTCAAAACGGAAGTTGAAGCGGCGATTAACGCGCGCTGGCAAGCCCAAGCGGCGATTGCCGAGGCGGCCAAGGTTCAAGCATCGGCTATTGATGTGACCTTGCCTGGCCGTGGCCTGCAGCGCGGCGCCTTGCATCCAGTATCGCTCGTGCTCGAACGCATCGAGCAGTTTTTCCATTCGGTTGGCTTCGAGTCAGTGGTGGGTCCTGAAATTGAGGACGACTATCACAATTTTGAAGCGCTGAACTTACCGGCCCATCATCCCGCGCGGGCGATGCACGATACCTTTTATTTGACTGATAGCGTGTTGCTTCGAACGCACACTTCCCCGGTACAAGTTCGAACGATGGAGTCGCGCGAGCCGCCCTTCCGAATTATTTGCCCTGGTAAAACCTACCGCGTTGATCCGCCAGATCCGTCTCATTTACCGATGTTTCATCAGGTTGAGGGGCTGATGGTTGATGAGCACTGCAGCTTCGCTGATTTAAAGGGGATGATTACAGAATTCTTACGGGTATTTTTTGAACGCGATGATTTGAAAGTTCGTTTTAGACCAAGTTACTTTCCGTTTACCGAGCCTTCGGCGGAAGTGGATGTGCAGTGCGTGCATTGCTCAGGCGCGGGTCATTGCCGCGTGTGCTCAAGTACCGGCTGGTTAGAGGTGATGGGCTCGGGCATGGTGCATCCCCGGGTGCTTGAAATGTC
>JGI20153J14295_10001329_pt1 | contig 19183 bp, 11 predicted proteins | sample COG_03_FD_14295 | JGI IMG/M metagenome (IMG submission 14295) | reverse complement strand
CCGACTGCGAGCCCAGAGAATACTGCCCTAAATTAGGATTGCCAATACGCATCAAACTTGCCCCCTCATCGTAACGGTCGCGCAGCGGATACAAAGGGCTCTCACTATCGTCAAAAGATATCTCTGAACCAGCTTGCAACAAACGCATCGTTGCCGTTAGTTGAAGCAAAGGCTCTTTGACCTTACCAAACGTCATTGAGTTTATGACGCTGGGATTGCGCGCCTCTGGATCTAATAAAATTGCTTTAATTGTTGCCGTTAAATCGCCTGTACTGCCAAAAGCATTGGCGACACGCTCAATATAATTAGCGCTTGGGTTAGACGTCACGAACCTTTGTATTAAAAGCCTGCTGATATTCGGCGCAGTAGTTTGGTGGCTTACCAATGCGTCAACAACAAAGCGCAACTCACTATCAGCAGACGCAGTAGTGGCTGAGACAGCTGGAACAGTAACCGTCTGATCATTATCGGTAAATAAAATCTTCTCATCATAGTCATGCCATGAAGCAAAGAACTTCATTGGATTAGTCCAACGATGTTGCTCCTGGTAGCTGCTGTCACCTCTGTCAAACCAGGTATTAGACGTTTTTTCACCATTGAGAGTATAGTAACTGAAGGCCATACCAGTAAAAACTCTGGCCATATTTTTAATCACTTCATTGTCATAGGTCGGCATTGGCAAGTTGTCTTCACCTAACAGCACGTTGCCATTTTTCTCACGATGAACCAAGCCAAAGCTAAACAGCTGCATAACTTCTCGGGCATAGTTTTCATCGGGATATGAACCCGCTATCGGATCAGATTTTTTATTGCGCAAATGGCTCAGCCATGTGCCCATAATGGGATGTACGCTGACATCAAATAAGGCATCGTTATAAAAACCAAATGCATTATCAGCAAGCTGATCCCAATAATGTGCTGTGCCGCGATGAGCCTTACGAATAGTGGCTTGCGTGTCGGCGACAACCAGTATTTGACTTAATGCAAATGCCACACGCTGACGCAATTGATCTTTTCCATTCACTGCCATTGGCCAAAATGCATCACGGCGCAGATAATAGCCAGGCTGAAACGTTCCATACATCGCCGAAGGCGTATCACCAAACGCGAATAACAGTTGCGACTGTTCCATTAAGTCATACATACGAGTTGGTGATGTGGCAATTTGCAGGTCAATCCAATCACTATAGACCTGCAAACGATTACTACCATCAGGAGCGATTTGATCACGCAGCAGCGTGTATTGTTCAGGGGTGGCACCAAACGTTGCCTGCGTTAGAAAACGAATGATATCTCTATCGACATCAGCTGCCGTTAGTACCGTCTCTGCGGGTGGTTCAACGCCCGCATCATAAACCATGGTTGCAGATATTTCGCCAGAGGGGTAATTGGCTGTATGAATATTTAAATAAAACTCACCATTAAAAAGCGCATCCAGCATGGCCTGCTCAGTAACAAAAATACCCCCTGGTGCTAGATCCCATGAAAAATCATACACGCTGCCAGTGGCATGCACATCTTTGAGAATTGTGCCGGACGGAGCTAAATGAATATGCTGATCAGTTTGTTCAGCACTCAAGTTAGAAAAATTATAATTTAGTGAGGCATTTTCGTTATCGCCATCGAGAATCAAACTCAAGACACCGGAGCCAGAAGTTACGGCATTGTCTTGTGGCATAAAAACGCCGAAAAATACCTTGGCATTGCTACTGTCATTACTCGCATCAGTAATTAGCAGACTAACGGTTTCATTTGCGCTGAGTTCGTAACCTGCTCCCTCACCTAACGTGACTCGTAAGGTTTCAGGCACTTCATGATGAGCATCCTGTATAGGCTGTAACTGGACAATCCGTAAATTCTGATTGGCAGGTAACGTCAGCGTCTGACCGACGGCAGATCCATCATCAGCATAAACTAATATATAGTCGTCACTACTTGCAGATCCCTTAACGGGATCAAGGCTGCCATTCAAGCTGAAAGCAATCGTAAGTTCTGCAGAACCCGATGAGCGCTGAAGACTAAATTGCGCCGCTTGCTGACTCTTTTCAATGGCTAGCTCGTCTATTAAGCTGATCGACACAAGATCGCCATTGGGGGTGGGATCACATAAATCACCTATGCCATCTTGATCGGTATCAATCTGCTCTGCGTTAGCCACTTCAGGGCAATTATCGTCGAACAAATCGACGCCATCGCCATCATCATCGCGAATCGAACCACAGTACTGCTCACCGTCTCCAAAGAGGCCTGCGGGACAGGTGCAGTTGTAACCCACCTGCGCCTCATTACTGCATAAGGCATTCACGTCACATGGCGACAACGACAAACAGGCGTTCGAGACATCGTTAACATCAACACGTACTGCCACATCACCATTATTAGCCTTAGCCATATACAAAGCTTGGATATCAATGGCCGTGTCAGGAGTATCGTTTGCTGGATCCGTTGCTATGGGGCTTACCCCATCCCACGCAACACACCAACCCCACAGCGCGCAGTGATTATTTAACTCACCATCGACATCTGCAATAAATGGCATACCGCCCAAACCCATGAGTAAAACCATACCCGTAGCAGGGATGCGTAGACGTTTATGCTTAACCGTAAGCAAAACCAACGCAACGAACAGCGCAACTAAGGCTGCATGAGGTAGGCTAGGAATATTTTCACTGGGTATAACAGAAAAGGTAATCGCCGCACCATTATTACTTTCTAAGGTATCGATCTCGTCACTATTAGTATTTTGAGAATGCAAAACCACACGAATAGTTTGTGTGCTGAGTAGCGCACTGCGCGGGATAAAAGCNTCAATAACATCNGCTTGATTGGGCTCTTGATTTAACGTTGCCGACCACAGGCTATTGGCTAGTGGCCCTGCCATGGCAAAATTCCAGACAGCACTCTCGCAAGTAACAACACTACCCGATAGCCCATATTGATCGAGCTCGCCCGGCGCAAGCATTGTCAATTCAAGATATTGTTCAAAACCATTACGGTACTCCGGGCTGCCGCCGGACCCTATATCGTAACTACAACCACTGCCGCTATTATTGTCGGTGTCTATCAACAACCGATAGGTGAAATGATCTTGGCTGAAGACAGCAGTACTGACCGTGAGCGTAATGAAAAGAATAGCCCAGTACGCCCAGCCCCGGATAAACGGGCCGCCACAAAAAGGTATGCGGCCTAACGTCTTGATATTTATTTCAGCTAGTAATGTCATACGCCAACCGAAGGACTGATAAAGCCCAAGTTGGCATCACTATGGAAAGGGTCGGGAAAATTAGCTACGGTAGGAAATAACTGAGGTATCTCAGACTTGCTCAATCCAAACCAATGAGCAATCACCGATACACATTGAGTAGTTGCAGTGGTTGGCACCCATCGACCTCGTCCAGTACTCGCATCTAGACCCTGGTTCAGTTTTAAGTCAGGATGCTCGCCAAACAATCGCCCGCCTTCGATCATGCCCCCCATTAATATGGCATGACCGCCCCAGGCATGATCAGTCCCAGTAGTCGCATCGTCGCCATTCGGTGTTAATGTTCGCGCAAACTCTGAACCAACAAAACTAAGCACATTGCCGAAGTCGCCCTGGGCAGAAAGCACATCACGAAAACCCTTTAAAGCCGCATTAAGCTCACCCATCTGCACATTATGATCAGCTAATAAATTTTGATGCGCATCAAAACCCGTCATCTTAACGAAGTAAATAGGCCGATTATTCCCAGTCGATGCTCGACCAGCAATCATTTTCGCAATAGTTTTTAATTGCGCACCAACTTGCGTATCGGCCGCCCCGGCCGCCGAAAAAATTGCGTCATAGTCAACACCTGTAGCGCTAGCTTGGCTAAATGCGTCATTAACAACGTCCTGAGCATCTAAAGCAGAATTAAAAATGTCACGGTACTTTTGCATCATCAAATGAGAAGATGCATCAACTGATCCTACAGCTTGCTCAATCATGGACTTCCTAGTGCCATTATAACTCCACAACGGTGGGACACCGTTAGAGCCTAATACATAGGGACTTAAGATACTATCTCGACTAACTTGGAAAGCATTCAGCCCAGACAAGGAAATCAAAGGAGAAACCGTCGATGCACTGTTATAACCATCCACTAATTCGGCCAACCGGCCGCCCCAGCCATAGCTAAATGGCAATGCCGGCTCACTTTGAAATTGTCTCTGCTGATCCGCATGCGAAAATAACTGCGGTGGCAATGTATTAGTGTTATTTAAAAACTGATCGCGCGTGGTCGGCTCAAATAAATTACCAATATTACAAATGACCGACATCTCTTGATTGTTAAACATTTCAGCCATATGACCGCACGCTGGATGCAGACCAAAATCATTATAATTTTCTCCACCGTATACCGTAGCTGGCACTGATAAGGTAATAGGCTGCAGCTCATTAGCCGCCAACGCAACCACGCGGCGCCCTGCCTCATAATCAGTGCGCAATGCACCAGCACCACGAGGCACCAACATATTAAAAGAATCATTACCGCCATCTAAAAATATAAAAACTAACGCTTTATAATCATCAGAAGCGATACTTTTTGATGCGCCCAGCAAACTAGCTAAACCCAAAGATTGCATGGCTGCAACGGAAGAAAAGCAAGATAACTGCCTTAAAAAATCACGCCGAGACAAACCTTTGTTTTTAGATGCCATTAAAGCCAGCCTTTACTTATTATTAAAGATCGCAACAACACTTGAGAGGACTAACTGTGCAGGCGCCTGACAGCATCGTTTGCAATGCACATTGCGCTGGCGTGAGTTTAAGCTTTTAAATTATATTTAATTATTGACGTAAAAGCCTAAGCTGTCTAGCAAACATGCAAAGCACTACAGCTATTTTCTTGTATTAGTCTGTCGCAGAATCATTTCTCCCTAGGACGCCCAGGCAATCAACAACAACAGCGTTTGATCGCTTAGGTTAAGTCATTGAAATAGCCCGTTAAATTAGCTGGCGTTCAAACGAAATTGTTAAATGGCTAATTCCCTCGAGCATGGTTTGCAATAAGGTCGACAAAACGAGGAATCAATTCTTGCGGCAAATCATGTCCCATACCATCTATCAACTCCAGCTTAGCGTCACGAACATGGCGAGCCGTATCGATACCGCCCGCTACGTTGACTAAAACATCTTCTTTGCCGTGAATAACCAGCGTAGGCCGCGTAATGGTTCGCAATGCCTCAACACGGCTACCACAATGAATAATGGCCGCAATATGACGCAAACCACCCGTCGGATAATAATTTCGCCGATAACTGTTTAATATTTTTTCTGTCATTTCCTCCTCACTCGGAGGGTATGCGGGACTACTAATAAGGCGTAGCACTTGCATCTTATTAGCCAAAACCGCTTGCTCAGAATTGTTAGACTTCCGCAACATCGCCGCGGTTATATGGCGCTTAGCTGCTGGTATTTTTTTATCACCGCTGGTCGACATAATGGAGGTAAACGTGTGAACGCGACTTGCTGAATGGGCTGTAACTAACTGGCCAATCATCCCTCCCATGGACACCCCAACAATATGCGCTTTATCTATTTCAAGTGCATCTAACAATCCGACTGAGTCGTCTGCCATGTCTTTTAGCGAGTACGGAACCTTTACAGTCATTCTTAACTTAGACTGGATGATCAACTTAGCAATGTTGGGCGGCTTGGCACTTTCTATTTTTTCTGACAAACCAATATCACGATTATCATAGCGAATAACCCAATAGCCCTGCGCCGCCAACTGCTCACAGAATGCCTCAGGCCAGGCAATCATTTGCGTGGCCAAACCCATAATAAGCAACATTGCGGGGTTAGTAGAGTCCCCAAACTCGTCGTAGGCTAAGCGCACGCCGTTGGCGATTACATACTTTTCTTGCATAGACAGAAACCACCTAAAAAAATGGATTAATCAAAAAATAAGATAGCCATTTCGAGTTAATGATAAACAATAGAGGGCCACTACTCACGCGACTACAACGCCTCTAAAACTGTGCGGGGCGTTAATATTTGCGGCAAAATATGTGGCTCTTGGCTCGGTTTATAAACGACATAGAGCGGCACACCATTACGAGAAAATGATTCCAAGTACTGTGTGATTTGCGGATCGCTATTAGTCCAATCTCCTTTTAAATACACTATATCGCGCTCATCGAAAGCCTGTAAAACCGATGCGGTTTTTAATGCAACTCGCTCGTTGACCTTACAAGTAATGCACCAGTCGGCCGTCATATTGACAAACACGGTTTGCTCGCCGGCTAAAGCCTCAGCCAAACGCTCAGGAGAATAGCTATTGGCCATACCGGAGTTGGTATGCTGAACGTTTTGTGCGCCCGCTCCCGTCGCCGGTTGAAACGCTTTACCCAACGACAAGCCCATCACTAAAAGTAGTAGAGCAAGCCCCGCGCTTAGACACGACAGTAGCCGCCCCAACGTTGCGCGCACACTGTACAAGGTCACACGCCACAGCCAAACCGCCAACGCCAGCATAACCAAACCCGCCAACAGCAACGCCGTTGCATCACTACCGGCTTGCTTAGAAAAGACCCACAGCAACCACACCACAGTTAGATAAATAGGAAAAGCCAAAATCTCTTTTAACCTGACCATCCAGTTTCCCGGCGCCGGCAAAGCATTAGCAAACGCAGGAATATAAGCAATTAATAAAAACGGCAGCGCCAAACCCAGGCCCATCATGGCAAACGTTAGTAGTGCAATGGCAAGAGGCTGACTCAATGCAAAGCCCATGGCTGTACCCATAAAAGGCGCCGTACATGGCGTGGCAACTACGGTGGCCAATACTCCCGTAAAAAACGAACTGTGCCAATTGGTCCGATTCTCACCCGTAGCCGACTCTAACCGCTCTTGACCCACATTTTGTAGCGAGCTACCCAGCTCTATAACCCCCGACAGTGACAAACCCAGCACGAATAGCACATAAACGAGCGCCGCAATAAACCCAGGTGATTGCAGCTGAAAGCCCCAGCCAATTTGCTCACCCAGCGACCGCAACGACATAAGTACAATGGCCACTAACAAAAAGCTGCTGATAACTCCGGCGGTATAAGCTAAACCGTGATGGTGCCGCTGACGCGGCGAATGGTTGCCATGCTCAACAAGACTAATCACCTTTAAAGACAGCACAGGAAAAACACACGGCATAGCATTGAGGATTAAGCCCCCTAGCAAGGCCAGCAAGAGCACGTAAAGCAAATTTTGTGGTGCATTAGATGTGCTGCCCAACCCAGACTTGTCGAATGTAAGACTGGTAGATGCTTGCGCCTGACTCATCGAAACAAGTTTTGGCGTATGTTCAGCCAACACTTCGTAGGCCTGTAATCCACCCTCGTCGGCCGCTGTAACCACCAGCATAGAAGCAAAGTGAGGGGCGGATTCAAAATAAGGATCCTTAGGCGCAGTAACTACCAAAACATCGTCAATGATTTCTACGCGCGGCGGCAATTGATTAGAGACCAAGCCTTTATTGGCAAAAAACACCGCGGGCTGACGATTCAGTACGGGAATGTTTTGCAACGGCAGCTGCACCTCTACCTGCTGATTCGTGCTGAACACAGCCGGCGCGCCATCCAGTTGCTTGGGCAATGCCATACGGGCGAGGGCAAAGTCATCGCGCAAGCTTTCGTTCACAATATTGGGCTGGCTGGCGGATTCGGCTACTGGCAAGGCCAACTCAAAATCGCCCTCACCAGGAATACACACCTCCTCGCATACCAACCACTTGGCATGGGCACGCAGACGCACCAAGCCATCAGGGCTCTGCTGGGCTAATTGGTTTAGCTGCGCTTGCCCAGGAATAGCTACGGGTATTAATAGCCACGTATCTGCGTGGTGACCAAAACTGGTTAAACCGGCATAATCAATTCTTTGTGGAATAGGCCACTCTATTTCCCCGGCGCGAAACCCCTCAGGAAGCTGCCAATTGAGGCGCGCCTCTAAGCCTGTATCACCAGGGTTGCGCCAATAGGTATGCCAGCCTGCGTCAGGCTGTAAACGCAGCGCAAGCGGCAGCACACGCCCAGCAACCAAATAGCTATGCTCACTTAACAGCTCCGCACGCATATGGCTACTATCAACCCCAGCACTTAGCACCGCTTTGATGGCTAGGCGCTCACGCTCTTGCGCAACAGCGCTAATACTGATGAATTGCGCTAGGCATACCACGAGCGTAAATAGTTGCACCAAACCAGCGGCCACACTGCGCACTGGTGACGAACTAGAACCATTAGGTGGTAAAACAGCCAACAGAATACTCCTATGACAAACTCAATGTAGCTAGCCGACTCTATAAAAGGAGTAGCCCAAAAACAAAAATTAAAGACCTGCACCAAACTCTGCTCAACGATCTGGCCACGAGTGCCCCGCCCTGCTGAAAAGCCAAGATCAAAAACGAGGTACAGGGTAATCTAATTAGACCCATTAGGTGGCCACGCTAATGAAAGAACGCACAAAATTAACGTGATCTGAGCCACCGGCTCGCTCAAGCGCGGGCAAATTGGCTCGATTCGAGATTCGGACAGCAGAAGCATGATTAAATTCTCACCAGTAGATTAAATTTTGCCATGATGAAACTTAACCAAGCCATTGAGGGTCGAAATACTGCTCCGTAAGGTGCCACCTGAAGAGCTAAAAAAACCGCCAATGCGGCTTAAAATGCGCCAATACAGTGCCTTCGAGCCTAAGCTGAGCGTTCCATGGCTATACACAGCATAAGGCTTGCGTTTACTTATCCAATCCGTATCATTGGGGTTATCGTATCAACCATAGTTACGCACTAAGACTAGAAAAGTGGGTTAGACTGATACAGTAGCGCACAAGCCAGCAACATCACCACAACTCGAAATACTGAGAACCGTAAGAGGAAACACAATGCAAGATCGACAGTTATTTGAAGCCAGAAGCGCCAACGTTGGCGTATCAATCGAGACGCATAAGGTATTAAAAAATACCTATATGTTGCTCGCTATGACACTATTGTTCAGCGCAGCGACTGCTGCAGGGTCTATGGCATTAGGTATTGGCCGCGGCACATCACTGATGATGTCGATAGCCGCTATTGGCATCGTTTGGTTCGTATTGCCCCGCACGCAAAACTCCGCATCGGGTATTTGGGTGGTTTTTGCTTTTACCGGCTTACTCGGCGCTTCCCTAGGACCGCTACTTACCCATTATTTGGCGATGCCAAATGGTCCAGCGTTAATCACTCAGGCCCTGGGCGGCACCGCGTTGGTTTTCTTTGGCTTGTCAGGCTATGCACTGACCACGCGCAAGGACTTTTCATTCTTAGGCGGCTTTTTGATGATTGGCTTGATTGTCGCCATTGTCGCAAGTATCGCCAACATCTTCTTTGCTATCCCTGCAATGTCACTGGCTATATCGGCCGGTATTGTTTTGATTATGTCTGGTCTAATTCTGTTTGATACCAGCCGCATTATTAACGGTGGCGAGACTAACTACATACGCGCCACAGTATCGCTGTACTTGAACATTTATAACTTGTTTGTCTCTATGCTGCATTTGCTGGGCGCAATGGACGACTAATTAATGGGTCGTGGACAAAGCCAAAAGATTTAAGCTTTGTTGATTCACCTAGTAAAAAGCCCCGCTGTGCGGGGCTTTTTTTGTGCCTTGAAAAACCTGCTTATGGCTTTGGAGACGCATACCCACCAGGATTCTTAGACTGCCAATTCCAACTATCGCGAGTCATCGCATCCAGCCCCAACTCGGCCTCCCAGCCCAGCTTACTTTTGGCCAGTGACGGGTCGGCATAACATTCGGCTGAATCACCTGCTCGCCGATCGACAATTTGATACGGGATATCTCGACCCGACACGGCGGCAAAGGCCGCGACCATGTCAAGTACTGAGTACCCATTACCTGTCCCCAAGTTATAAGCCACGACACCTGGCTCAAGCTGAAGATGCTCTAACGCCGCTAAGTGACCCTTAGCAAGATCAACCACATGAATATAGTCACGCACACCGGTGCCGTCGTGAGTAGGATAATCACCACCAAAGACAGACAATGACGCCAAGCGCCCAACCGCGACCTGCGAAATATAGGGCATTAAGTTGTTAGGGATGTCGCTGGGATCTTCACCAATTAAGCCGCAGGGATGAGCGCCGACCGGATTAAAATAGCGCAGCAATACCGCCTGCCAGCGGCTATCCGATGCACCAAGATCCCGCAGCATATCTTCAACCACTAGCTTAGTGCGGCCATAGGGGTTCAATGCGGTAAGAGGAAAGCTTTCTTGTATAGGCACCGATTCAGGGTCGCCATAAACCGTAGCTGACGAACTAAAAACAATATTGAACACATGATGGCGCTGCATCACATCTAGCAGTACTTGCGAGCCATGAATGTTGTTATCGAAATATTTGAGCGGTTGCGCTACCGACTCGCCAACTGCTTTGAGCCCCGCAAAATGAATGACCGCAAAAAAATCATGCGCCTGAAACACTTGCTCTAGTGCATCTGCCGAGCGGATATCCAGCTCAACAAACTGTAATTTTTTGCCGCTAATCTGCTCAACTCGGTGCAGCGCCTCGGGGTCGCTATTTGATAGGTTATCAACCACCACTACTTCATAGCCCTGGCCCAGCAGTTCAATGCAGGTGTGGCTGCCAATGTAGCCGGCGCCCCCCGTTACCAATACCTTTTTCATATTAAAAACTATCCTTTGATTGACTCAATCGTCCATGAGGACCCTACTATCCACTCTACAGCGCCTATAACTCTCTATTCTCTATTAACAGCCTAATACTTAATGCCCAATCCTGCAAAATCATTTGATACAACAATGATAGCTTCAGTCGTACAATACAGCCGTTTAGAATGACGGGTAAATGACACACCCACTCCACGCGCCATGCTGCCATTTCACAGCGCCTGGTTACTTGCTGTTTAACGCGCACCATCACTCACCCACAAGAAACGTATATTTTATGGAGAATCATGAATCAAGTGACATTGTCGAGGCTATAGCGATACCCTCTCTCGATTTTGCACCACAACACTATGAAGAGCAGCTAGCTATTAAAGCGGCCAAAGTCTCTGACTTACTCTCACCATTCGATTCACCGCCTATGGCTATTTTTGCATCCCCGCGCCTGCACTTTAGAATGCGCGCCGAGTTCAGAATATGGCATACCATTAATGATGATGTTCGCGAGTGCTTTTATGTAATGTTTGAGCGCAGCGCCCCCAAGACACCCATCCGAATTACTCAGTTTCCCATTGCTTGCCAACCTATTTGCAACACGATGGAACCGCTGCTAACGGCCATTAACGCCTCTGACATACTGGCGAAAAAACTTTTTCAAGTAGAGTTTTTAGCCAGCTCGACAGGGCAATTAGTGGTCACGCTTATTTACCATCGCCAACTCGATGAGGAATGGGCGACCCTAGCCAAAGCTCTTGAAATTGAACTTGATATTTCAATCATTGGACGCGCTCGCAAACAAAAAATTGTTTTATCACGCGACTTCATTATTGAAAAAATAAGTGTCGATGGCCGCTACTATCAATACGAGCAAAAAGAGAATAGCTTCTCTCAACCCAATGCGCACATTAACCAAGCAATGCTAGAGTGGGTGGCTGCCTATTTTGCAGTGCGCGACAACAACACAAACGAAGATTTTATAGAACTTTATTGCGGCAACGGCAACTTCACGCTGCCTTTGGCGAAATTTTTTCGCCGCAGCATTGGTACAGAAATATCTAAAACAAGCATCGCGTCTGCCCAACGCAACTGTGAAATTAACGATATTGATAGTATTGATTTTGTGCGTCTAAGCGGAGAAGAAACCGCCTGCGCCATGAGAAAGGAGCGAGAATTTAGACGATTACGTCACATTGATCTCGACAGTTACAACTTCACAACGGTCTTGGTCGATCCGCCGCGCGCGGGCTTAGATGAAAAAACCTTGCAATTTATTGCCCGATTTCAAACCATCATTTATATATCTTGCAACCCTACGACTCTGGCAAACAATCTGACTTCGTTAACACAGACTCACCGCATTGATAAGTTTGCTGCATTTGACCAGTTCCCTTACTCTGAACATTGTGAATGCGGTGTCATTTTGAAGCGCACAGAATAGTCGATGCTAAATCTTAACAATTTATAATTGGAGTCATCGTATGAAAGCTATTGCATTAAATGAGACAGATATTCAAGCACAACTTGAGCTGGTGCCTAACTGGCAATGCGATACCAACAGTATTGTTAGAGAATATATTTTTAATGACTTTGTCGAGGCTTTTGGATTTATGTCGCAAGTTGCAATGCTGGCCGAAAGAGCCAATCACCATCCGGAATGGTCGAATGTTTATAAGCGAGTTACGATCAAACTAACCACTCATGATTGTGCAGGGTTGAGCCAACTGGATTTTGCATTGGCACATGAAATTGATCAAATTGGCAAGACGGGGGCAAGGTAAATTTAGTCAGGCGATCACTGTCGCATAAAACCAGATAATTAAACACGGTAGGCAAAACGTAAAAGGCCTACCCCATACAATATTTCACAGCAGCACTAACCTTCTAAGCAGGTTACGCATGCGGCTTTTACAAGACGTCCGCCATGGCCGTTGCGCATTGGACGAGGCTTTGCATCAACGCTTGTCATCTCGGCATACATGGCACGCTCTCGGGATATAACATCACGCTCGTGAGCATAGGGATATACCATCCCTTGCATGGCTCCGCTTTTCAAGAATTTTTTTGTTTCTAGCAAAGCGATTTTGGCATGTAATAGCTCATGTAAAAAAGCATCGGCCGGACTAGCAACGCAATGTGAAACATCTAACCGGCAGTGGTCGCTAACACCTAATACTGCAGCTGAATTTGGATCGAAATGGATGGTGACAGAACGAACACTAAAATGGTCGCCTCGCACCTGTGTGCTGAAATCATTCGCACGGTAGCGCATACGCAGAGGCTGCTTCTCTAGGCTTGTTAGCAATTCATAGGCATGCGGTTGCTGTGCGATATACGCGGCTAATTCCTGTATATCTGTCGCCATGGTGACCGGGTCACTCGATGTCTTAACCCACATTTTTGTAAGTATTCTCTCAGCGGTAATGCGAGCAGCATCTGAGTAATGAGCTTCAAATAGCTCCGATTGCTCGTGAAAATCCTGAGTCGAAGTTTGGGGGGCGAAACCATTATCAAAAAATAAATTATCGGGCGCACTGAACAAATGTAAAGACTGTACGCGCGTAGCATCGAATTTATTACTCATCAAATAATCGAACGAAGAGGTATCACTAGCAATGGTTGGCGCCGCAGTCACAAGACTGAGCCACAACGTGACGAACATGGCCCTAGGACCTGATAGGACACTTTGACGTAAACTCTCTAAATGCTTAGCTATTGTGTACAACTGAACTGCCTCTAATTGCCGTTTTTTTACTCACTCTTGACTTAACACTAGCCCGAAGCGATCGATAAACAAGCAAATTGGCAGCCCTTTAAATGGTTTTGTGAAGTGGTCGGCATCCTCGCATTTTGGTTTTGTTTTCTATTGGCACAATCGGATATTTCAATGATTTTTTGAGCAAGATCGATCCACTTGGTCTAGCGCATCATCAATTTCTAGTCTTGCAGAACGCAAAAAGCCCGTATGCGGCTTAAGGCATACAGGCTCTTATTGCGATGGCTCTTCACGCCACCCCTTGGGTCGATCTAACTAAAACGCTGCAATCTGCTCAACATCTCCAACACAATGATCGTCAAACCTAACGCTTCAAATCAACATGTACACGCCGATTGTAAGCGCGGTTTGCTGTCGAGGTATTAGGCTTGGCTGGTAGCATCTCGCCAAAGTGAAAGGCTTCAATGTACTGAGGTAGAACCCCTTGAGATTGAAGGTGGCGTGCTGTAGATGCCGTACGTCGCTCTGACAACGCAAGATTATAAGCCTCTGATCCGGTGTCATCTGTATGGCCTGCAATTGAAACTGCCTGAAATAAATCTGATTCAATAAACAAATGAGCTACCTTACTCAACCGCTCAGCAGAAGCGCGCGTAAGTTGGGCGCTGTCGCTATCAAAATGAACGAGGCTGGAAGCTAACTGCTGCCATCGCGGATCCGTATAGTCCTCCTCACAAGGCTCATCGTCTAACGCCACATTATCTGCGGTAGAAAGCGAATTACTTGTATAGCCACAAGGCAATTTCAGTTGGCCCTCGCCAATCAAACCCAGTGACGCCGACGTCATGCTACTCACGTTAGTAAAAGCAACTTGAGGTGCAATGACATTAGCCACATTAATTGACGGATTGGGCCCTGGCTCTGGATACTCCGCTTCAACAAAACTTTGAACATTAACCCAATTGACAAAATCGCTGGTACCCTGATTGGGCACAGACTCTAGAAATTCCGGGTTGTACACATTGGCAATTGAGTCGATACCACCACCGCCATCGACCAATACAACACTGAACCCGCTCACAGGTTCAATAGCCTGGCCACCCATAGTAAATGTATCGTCACCACCTATCCCTTCAATATTCTGAGCGAAACCAGCAATTCCAAATGTGTCGTTTCGTGCACCGCCCTGCAACAGCCCAGTGCCTAAGTCATTCTCTAAGCGCCCGTCATTTTCTATGACAAAGTCGTTTTCAATACCCACCCTTGCAAACAAGCGCGATACATTGTCAAACGTGACAGCCGCATTATTTTCCCAATCACTATTATTAACTCCCTGCCAACCTGCTGAGCCACTGTTGGTACCCTCAACATGATAATTAGCCAAGCCCTTGATAGTGTTGACCGCACCCAGACCATTAATTTGTGCAGTAGCAACCTGTGCGACACCACCATCAAGCACGCGAAGCTCACCATCACTTGCTTGCCCACCAACATTTATTTGTAAATCACCGGTCTCTACAGAACCTCCCAAAGCCACTATATTGCCCTCTAGGCTGACTGCGCCATCGGCAGCATCAAGAGTACCAAGATTCAGTAAATTACCTCCACGCCCCACCAAGGTTATTGTTCCTTGCTCGTTAACAGTGATGCCAGTGGCCGTTATAACGCCCTGATTATTCAATGCAAGACTCGTCGGGTCAGCAACCCATGCCTGTAAATCGACATTCCCGGCAGTCACGCTGGCATTATTAGTTGCCGTAATACCCGCAGAGCTTTGGCCTACTGGCAATGCGCTTTTTATTGCGATCATATCACCCACACCAAACATCACATCCACAGAGCCGGCTGCAACACCATGAAAATCACCGCCCGGCACAGTGACCTGACCGTCAATTGATAGGGAGTCTGATAGCACTAAAACCTCAGCCCCCTGCCCAACAACATTTAAACCATTGAGAGTGATGTTGGCAGCTGAAGCTTGTTGAGCATTTAATTCGTAGTTCCCCTGCTCAAATTCTTCTTGATTAAGCGCATGAGAAGATAAGACCAGCCCACCAGCGGTGTTAGTTAAACTAGAAAAATCGACTGTAAAATTATTGCCCGTAAGAACACCGCTGGTATTCAAAAAGAATACACGCATCCCTAGGTCGAGCGTGCCATTGAGTATGCTCTGCGCACCGCTATCATCACGAATCACACCGACCCATTCAGCCGAGCCTGTGCCACCTGGCAACACATTTAATGTTTCGCTTGCCCCCAATGTAATCTGAGTTGACGAAGAGACCACACTATTATTTTGCAGAAAAGTCACGGTACCTTCCTGACCCGCTAGTGTGTAGGACGCCGAACTAGGATCAAGGTTCATGGTACTAGGCAAAGCCCAAAGGTTGGCAGAACACAATGTAAAGAAGCTCATGCCAATTAGACTATTGAATTGATACATTTTTTTTGTTTTTAAAATTTTCATACTATCACCCACTTTAACAACTTAAATAAAGTATCGCGCTGACTACGCGCCGTTTAACTCACTAAAAATCAATACCGGTGCGCAACCAAAATTGGCCGCCATCACCATTATTAGATTCGCGACCACCAAAAGGCATCGCGTATGAAATATCAATAAACGCTTGCTGTGCAGGCAGGCTGAGGCGCGCGCCAATGCCGGCACCGCTGAGTTCCTGGCGCTCGACAGTGCCGCTGCCATCGCGATTTTTACCCCAACCATAATCGGCAAACACCGTCACAGATAGAATTTCACTCCAGCCATAATCACCAAAAGCAATAGAATCGGAGAACAAGCCGCCATTAATAATCCAGCCCAAACTGGTGAAAAGACCTCTGTCGCCGGTAAATTCACCGGTAGGATAAGCCCTAACTGTGTAAGGTCCACCGAGGCTCATTTTCTCAAGCGATGAGAGCTGGTCGTCGGAGTACTGACCGGCGAACAACAATAGTAAGGAGTGATGGCGCGACACTGTTTGCAACCGGTTATAGGTTGACGTGAGTTTGCTAAATCCTCCTTCTAGCGTTGGCGCGCCGCCGACTTTCGTTAAACTATTGTTGTTGCCCGTTTCATCCATCGAGCCCAAAACATCATTCAAACCCTTGTGAAACGTTATTGACCCGCGATACAAACCGCGAAAACGCTCGTCAACGCCCTCTGCAATAAGCGACGCTGTAGCTACCGTTAACCGGTCAACACCATCTGAAAATCCACCGTCAAAAAACTCAACCTCTGCTCTTTTAGTTGATAAACCTATTTGGGTAGCCAGGTTAAATGCTCGAGAGTTTTTCCAGCGCGAATACAAATAGGCATCGGCAATTTCTGTATCACCTTCTATACCGAGTGCCCTAGCACTTGCGATTTCAACGTCATAACGCGTTTCACTGTAGGCAATACCCAAGGTGTGTACTAGCCCCGGAGATGTTATTTCATAACCCACTCGCACGTTGCGCAAGTCACCGGGATTAAATGTCTTAATCGCATCGACAGTAATGCGGTCTCGGTGCCCCGTTATATTATTAACCTGCAAGCCCAAGGCCAAACGCCAATCACCGGTTGATTCAACACCGTAGTTATCAACGCCGACCGAATAATTAACTCGCTGATCGGTTACTGTTTGCAAAACAAGCTGTGTTTCACCAACCTGCTTGCCCGGCTGAAACACTGCTATTGCAGAGAGGCCCGGTAATTCGTTAAGTTTTATTAAACGTGATTCAAGCGGTTTTAGTAATACCGGATTGCCCTGCATGGATTCGAAGGGTTGAGTAATGGCGTCGGAACGGTACAACTCATTTTTGCCGGTAGTCACTGCGCCAACAATGCCCGCAAAAATACGCACACGAACGATGTTATTTTCAACCTCTTGCGGAGGTACGATGGCTTTAGCCAGTAAGTAGCCGTCTAAACGTAGCTGATCGGTCACTATCATGGCCACTTCATCCAACTGGCCTATCGTTAAGCGATTATTATTACTCGTTAAAAATTCCTGCAGTAATTCCTCGGCGCCTTGTTGATGCGCAGTATCAATGACGCCAGGCTCTTCGTAGGTGGCAACAATTTCAACAACGGTAATGCGCGGACTATTGTCAGTGGGTATCTCACGAGCACTGGGCAAAGGCACGCGAATGACATCGCCCAACGGCTGAGGTAGCACCGGTTGTTGTGTTCTTGGTTCAATAACACCCGGGTCGATTGCTGGTTGTGCTGCGACCTGCCAAGAGCAACTTAAACACACACCTACTATTGCCAAGCCGCAAGCCACAATGCGGCAACGGTCAAAGCGGCCTGTACCATTGGTAGGGCTTTTAGCAAGTACGCTGTTGTGAGAAAACTTATAGACCATCATTTACCTATCGATTCCGAGTAACTATGTAATTATGTAACTGTGAATGCCTATATGGTATTGCCTTAGCTACCTAGCGCCGGCGCTCTTGCCCAAGTATCTAGGCGCACCTGCTAGAAGTGAAAAGGCACTTACAAACAGTAAACCACTCGCAGGCACCGGAATCACCGAATCAATGCCTACATCAAAGTTATCGGCATAATAAGAACCGTTGAAACTGGTGAGCTCAAGAGGCGCGGCTGGGCCTGATTGCATAGTCTCAAGAATATTGACCTTACTGAATGCGTCGTTAAACTCAAGGCCTAGCGTAACTTCAGTATCACAACCTTGGCTTGGGTCACTAGACGGAAATTCATAACCGCATGATGATGTCGTACTTGAACGCAGTATATTTACCCCGGCAATTAGTCCGTCGCCGCCGGCTGCGAATGCCCCGTTTTCACCATTAATATCTATCGTTTGCGATTCGGAACCCAAAGCAATAATAAAAACATTGTTAAGCTGTACGCCAGATTCTACATTGATATCCCAATCGTTGACATTCGCCGACGACAATACCAGCGAAACACCGCCCGTAGCATTGCCACCATTTTCGTTGGTTAGATTGATTGTTATCGCTGAGGGCTGTGCAGACCATGACTGATGCGCCCCTAGCCAAATTAACTCTTCGCCGCTGGCATTGGCTCCAATAATACTGCCGCTCGTGATATTTTCAAACAAGCCATAGCTTTGGCCGGCATAGCTGTAAGTGAGTGGATCACCAGACGCTGCGGACGGCGTGGAAACGCTTACCACTGCCGAATGCCCTGCAAACGTCACGCACAAGCCACCTAATAATAAACAAAACTTTTTCACCGCAATCACCACCTTTAGGTTGGGATACGCGAGAAGAGCTTGGTGTGTTGAATCTAAAGATGAGCAAAAAAACGCTCGGAGAAAAAGCAACTAATTCATTGAAAAACGATCTATGAGAAATCGTCCGCACTCCCCAAAAAACATTATGAGGCGCTGCTAGTTTGCTAATGTACCCCGCTTTAGACCAAGCTCTACTCACTGTATCGCTTCGTTCAAAACAGGGGCCAAGGGGATTTATATATTACTCGAGCAAGCCACAAAGTCAATCGTTTATTTTTTACACAGCTCAGTCGCCACTTGATTCTGACTCAACATATATTCCCAACCTTTTGTTTTATATGTAATTTGTCGAAAAATATCGAGCCCAGATCATCTATTGGTACGGCAAAACCAACGCTAAACGATGCGCGGCATTCATAGCTCAGCTATGCAGCTGCAAAAAACTTTTCAACCATTGCATTAAAGCTTTGCGGCTTTTCTGCATGGGGCCAGTGCCCCGCCCCAGCAATTTCCCGATAGGTAAACTGAGGAAACAAGCCGCGCATAGCAGGCTCGTTTTCGGGGCGAATATACTT
>JGI20153J14295_10001308_pt1 | contig 19299 bp, 19 predicted proteins | sample COG_03_FD_14295 | JGI IMG/M metagenome (IMG submission 14295) | reverse complement strand
TGGCTTTAAAACAGGGGTATCCAAATGAACGTGACGAATAGAACCACGCGTTTCACGGCTTCATCACGAGTCGCCACTTGTCTGCAAGCAGCGCTGGGGTTCGTTTGTCTGTGGGGTATGACGAGTCAAGCCGATGCGCTTGACGACCTGCAAGCCGCGTTAAAAACGAGTAACCTCCCGATCGAATCAATCGCTGATTCCGAAGTGCCCGGACTCTTTAGTTTGAAATTGGCAGACGGCACAACCCTTTTGACTGATGCCACCGGGACTTACTTCATTCATGGTGATATTTATCAGAAGACCAACGGTCGGATGGTTAACCTTTCGGAGCAAGAACGCAGCGATTCAAGAAAGGCGCTGATCGACGGTTTGGACGAGGCGCAAATGGTGGTCTTTGCGCCGCCGCCCGCTAAGCAGAAGACAACGATCACGGTCTTTACCGATATTGATTGCGGTTATTGCCGTAAATTGCATCAGGAGGTCCCAGAATTAAATCGGCTTGGCATTGCGGTCCGATATTTGGCTTATCCTCGCGCGGGCATCGACTCGGCCAGTTACGATAAAATTGTTTCGGCCTGGTGCGCTCCGGATCAAAAGAAGGCATTAACCCAAGCGAAAGCTGGGGACGCTATTCCGGGACGATCCTGCGACAACCCGGTTAAAGCGCATTTTGAATTGGGTGAATTGGTCGGCGTTACTGGAACGCCGTCGATTATCTTTGAAGATGGCCGGTTGCTCCCAGGTTATTTACCGGCAGCGCGACTGGCGGCTCAGCTCGGCTTGTCATCAGATTCTTGAAGAGATTTCTCAAAATAGTGCTGCGGAAAGCGTCATCATAGGTGACGCGTTGAGCGCACTTGATTAAACTGTCGCGCATTTCTTGAAGGCAGCACCCATGTCCGAGTTTCAAAGAATTCAGCGGCTTCCCCCTTACATTTTTGGCATTACCGATGCCTTAAAGCGCGATGCTCGGGCCCGAGGGGAGGATATTATTGATTTTGGGATGGGTAATCCTGATCAGCCAACGCCGCCTCATATTGTTGAAAAATTAGTTGAAACGGTAAATCGGGGCGACACCCATCGCTACTCTCAGTCAAAAGGTATCCCGAGACTTCGCCAGGCCATCTGCAACTGGTACCAAACCCGCTATGGGGTGAGTTTGGATCCTGAGTCCGAAGCCATCGTGACGCTCGGCTCGAAAGAAGGCTTGGCGCACCTTGCAATGGCTATTTTGGGACCGGGCGACTCCGTTTTGGTGCCGAATCCCTCCTACCCAGTGCACCCTTACGGTTTTGTCATTGCCGGCGCAGATGTGCGGCACGTGCCGTTGACCGAAGATTTGGATTTCTTCTCAGAACTTGAGCAAGCCATTTTCAATACCTGGCCGAAACCGAAAGTATTGGTGCTGAATTTTCCGGGCAACCCAACCGGGCATTGCGTTGATCTCGAGTTTTTCGAACGGGTTGTGGCGATCGCCAAGGCCCATAATTTGTGGGTGGTTCAAGACCTCGCCTACGCTGACCTTGTTTTTGACGGCTATAAAGCCCCTTCAATTTTACAAGTTGATGGTGCTAAAGACGTCGCAGTTGAATTTTTTACGCTGTCTAAAAGCTACAACATGCCCGGCTGGCGAGTCGGGTTTTGTGTTGGTAATCAGACCTTGGTAGGCGCGCTGGCCCGCATTAAATCTTATTTAGACTATGGCAGTTTTACCCCAATTCAAGTTGCGGCGATCACAGCGCTTGAAGGGGATCAAAGCTGCGTGGAAGCAACGCGCCTGATCTATAAGCGCCGGCGAGATGTTTTGTGTGAAGGCTTAAATGCAGCAGGATGGGCGGTCACCCCGCCTAAGGCGACGATGTTCGTTTGGGCAAAAATTCCTGAGCAATTCCGGTCTCTCGGCTCATTAGAATTTGCGAAGCGGTTGATTACAGAGGCCAAGGTCGCGGTATCTCCGGGCATTGGCTTTGGTCAATATGGGGATGAATATGTTCGCTTTGCGCTTATCGAAAACGAACACAGAACCCGGCAAGCCTTACGAGGCATCAAGCGGTTACTGGCTAAATGACCAAACGCGAGTTTTTCGCTTAAGGAGTCGACTGTGAAAATTGCTATTTGTGGTGCGGGTACTGTCGGGCGGGGGGTGACCCAGATTCTGCAAGACAATCAGGCTCTGATAACCGCGCGTACAGGCAAGGCGATTGAGATTACGGTCGTTGCGTCTCGATCGGTGCCGACCGATGAGATTTTCAAGGACATTGCGTATACCGCCGATATTGGTTCTGTCTGCGCGCGCCAGGATGTTGATGTGGTGGTTGAGTTAATGGGGGGCACAACCGACGCCAAAGTGCTTATCGAAACAGCGCTAAGCGCCGGTAAATCGGTGGTGACCGCCAATAAAGCATTGATTGCGGAACATGGTGATGCGCTTTTTGCGCTCGCTACGAAGCATGAGGTTGCGTTGCTGTATGAGGCCGCGGTTGCGGGCAGCATTCCTATTATTAAAGTGATTAAAGAAAGCCTTGCGGGTAATCAAGTTGCTTGGCTTGCTGGCATTATTAACGGCACGGCCAATTTCATTCTGACAGAGATGGCCGCATCGGGGCCCACGCGAACCTTCGATGAGGTTTTGCAAGAGGCCCAGACGTTAGGCTATGCCGAAGCCGACCCAACCTTTGATATTGAAGGCATTGATGCGGCGCATAAGTTAACGATTCTGTCGGCGCTCGCTTTCGATCAGCCGCTTATGCTTGCTCACGTTCAGATAGAGGGAATCTCATCCCTCGACTCAGTCGATTTTAAATTTGCGCGGGAACTCGGCTTCAAAATTAAACACCTTGGTATTGCTCGTTGCCAGAATGGACAGCTTGAGATGGCCGTGCATCCTAGTTTCGTGCCGGCGACCGCCATCTTGTCTCAGATCGACGGTGTTCAGAATGCCGTGCTGGTCTGCGGTGATGCAGCAGGTGAGATCTTATGCGCGGGTGCTGGCGCGGGCGCAGGGCCCACCGGCAGTGCGGTGGTTTCAGATTTAATCGATTTGGTCCAAGGCACTTCTTCCAGCGGCAGCCTTGGTGGCCGATCATCGGCGCTCAAGGCGTTACCCGTCAGGCCTGCAGCAGAGGTTGTATCAGGCTACTATTTGCGGATTAGTGTGGAGGATCAACCGGGGGTTATGTCTGCAGTGACCGCCATTTTAGCTCGGCGGACGATTTCGTTAGACAAAATACTTCAAGAAGATATCGCGCCGAACCGATCCTTTATTGTCCTGGTGACGGATCCAATCCAGCACGGCGTGATCTCAGATGCCATCAATGAACTTCAAGAGATGACCTCCGTGATTGCGCCCGTCCAATCGATTCGAGTGTTTCGTTAACCTGTGACGATCGAACTGATTCGGCGACCGGGTCAAACGGCAACGGATTTAGCAAGCCTTGAGACGCTTTTGTCGGTTCGCGGCATAGCGGTCAGTACTCAACCACTCTACGCGTTAGCGGGTTTGGTGCCCCCCGACACGATGAAAGGGTTGGATCCGGCGGCAAGCCTTTTGGTCACGGCAATTCAGCAGCAATCAAGGATCCTGATCATCGGTGATTATGACGCCGATGGCGCGACCAGTGTCGCGTTAATGATAGAGGGCCTGAGGCTGCTTGGGGCCCGTCATGTCGAGTATTTGGTCCCGAATCGGTTTGAGTATGGCTATGGTTTAAGCCCTGAATTGGTGGACCTTGCGCTGACCCAGCGCCCGGATCTGATCATTACGGTCGATCAGGGGATCGTCAGTTTTGAAGGGGTTGCCGCCGCCAAGGCGGCGGGCGTTCGCGTCATTGTGACGGATCACCACTTGCCGGGTCAGGGCTTGCCGGCGGCAGATGCGATTGTGAATCCGAACCAAAATGGTTGTGAATTTCCCAGTAAGGCTCTGGCTGGCGTTGGTGTGGCGTTTTATCTGCTGATCAAGACGCGGGCACTGTTGGTTGCCGCCTTGCCCGAGGGCAGCGATCGAATTAATTTAGCGCAACTCTTGGATTTAGTCGCGCTCGGCACAGTTGCTGATCTCGTCCCACTCGATGAGAACAACCGTCGCCTGGTTCAATCTGGGATCAAGCGTATTCGTGCGGGTCGGGCAAGGCCTGGAATTCAAGCGCTGATTGAAATCTCAGGGTTAGATCATCGTGTTTTGACCACAACCCAGCTGGCCTTTAACGTCGCGCCAAGGTTGAATGCGGCCGGTCGGCTTGAGGATATGTCGCTCGGTGTGGCCTGTTTGCTTGCAACACCCGAGGCCGCTCAGGCATCGGCGGCTCGCCTGGATGAGCTCAATCGGACCCGCCGGGAAATCGAGCAGTCGATGCAGGCCCAGGCAGCTGAATTACTGCTCGCGGTGGGCCGGGCGCCGGATTCGGCACGATTTGGCATCAGTCTCTTTGATTCGAGATGGCATGAGGGCGTTGTTGGTATTTTGGCCTCGCGCGTACGCGCCCAATGTGCCAGGCCGGTATTCGCCTTTGCTGAGGCCTCAAATGGGTTGCTTAAAGGATCTGGCAGGTCGATTGAGGGGTTGCAACTGCGGGATTTATTGGCAGAGATGGATGCAGCCCGGCAGGGTTTGCTGCAAAAATTTGGGGGGCATGCGATGGCGGCTGGTGTCACCATTCGCCAAGAAGATTTTTCTGAGTTTGCAACGCTATTTGACCTGCACGCTAAAGCGCACTTGTCAGGCCGCGACCTGAACGAGCGCATTGTATCGGAGGGCTTAGTGCCCAGCTTCGATCTTGAAAGGGTAGCAGGCCTGGTTCGAGACCACCCTTGGGGGCAAGGGTTTCCGGAGCCGATCTTTGACGAGGGCCTCGAAATCGTAGAACAGAAGGTACTAAAAGGCGGGCACCTAAAGCTCAAACTCCTCAGCGTTCGATTTCCAGCAGCCCTGGAAGGTATCTTCTTTAACCAGGATCGTGTGATTGATCGTCGAAATGTTCGGTTCGCGTTTAAGTTGGATGTGAATCGGTATCGGGGCGTCGATCGAGTGCAGTTATTGATTGTTCATTATTGGCCATAGCTCGGTTGAACGATGGCTGGGTCGCAAACCATGGTTTACAATAGCGTAGCCCGCAGCGCGTCGTCGGCTGCAAGCGTAACACCGCGCGAGTCTGTTGCGTCGGTAAAGGGACCTTATGTCGACCAGCACCTCATTAGAAGGTTCATTATGATTGAAAGTAACGCGCTCTTTGCGAAGATAAAAGATTGCCAGAATCGAACGCAGGTTCTTCGGGGGTATCTTTGACTACGATGACAAAAAAGAGCGGTTGGCTGAAGTTTCGTTAGAACTCGCGGATTCTAAGATTTGGGACCAACCCGAACGGGCTCAAAAGCTGGGTCAAGAGCGTGCTGCGCTCGAAACGGTTGTGCTAACGATTGAACGATTGGTACAAGGCCTAGATGATTTGACGGAAATTCTAACCCTTGCGGTTGAGGAGCAAGATCAAGACTTGTTCGCTGAGGCGGCATCTGACCTTGACGGTTATCTTGCAGACTTAGCTAAACTGGAGTTCCAACGCATGTTCTCTGGGGCGATGGATCCCAATAGTGCCTACCTTGAGATCCAATCTGGATCCGGCGGGACCGAAGCACAGGACTGGGCCGATATGCTGCTTCGAATGTACCTTCGATGGAGTGAGAGCAAAGGCTTCAAAGCGGAAATTATCGAATTGTCCGACGGTGACGTCGCCGGTATTAAATCAGCAACGGTTCGGGTCGCGGGCGCCTATGCGTATGGTTGGTTGCGTACTGAAACGGGGGTGCATCGACTCGTTCGAAAGTCTCCGTTTGATTCAGGCAGTCGTCGCCATACCTCATTTGCGTCTATCTTTATCTCGCCAGAACTTGATGATGATATTGATATTGCGCTCGATATGTCTGATGTTCGCGTGGACACCTATCGAGCAAGTGGCGCCGGTGGTCAGCATGTTAATAAAACCGACTCTGCGATTCGCTTGACCCATCAACCGAGTGGCATTGTTGTGCAATGTCAAAACCAACGCAGTCAGCATAAAAACAAGGATCAGGCGATCAAGCAATTGAAAGCAAAGCTCTACGAATTAGAAGAGCAGCGTCGTAAATCGGAACTCCAGGAAATCGAAGACAACAAATCCGACATCAGCTGGGGTAGCCAGATTCGCTCCTATGTATTGGATTCAGCCAGAATTAAAGACCTCAGGACAAATATTGAGACCTCCAATACCCAAGCGGTGTTAAATGGCGAGCTCGACTTTTTTATTGAGGCCAGCTTGAAGCAAGGACTTTAAGAGACCAATAACCCTCAATTAGGAACCCTTTTAGGAACCGCTATGGAATCAATCGATCAAAGCTTGGATGAGAACGAACTATTTGCCTTACGCAAGGCCAAGCTGGATGCCTTGCGAGAGACGGGCCAGGCCTTTCCGAATGATTTTCGCCGAACCCACCTAGCGGATGCGTTACAAGTCGAATTTGAGCGTGCGACCAAGGAAGGTTTGGCCGAAACAAAGGCGCAAGCCAAGATTGCAGGGCGCATCATCTTGAAGCGATTAATGGGGAAAGCCAGTTTTTTAACAGTGCAAGATGGCTCGGGACGAATTCAATTGTATGTCACGCGTCAAGGTCTGGGCGACGCGGCCTACGAGGATTTTAAAAGCGTCGATATTGGCGATATTGTTGGCGCCGAGGGCGTTTTGATGAAAACGATGAAGGGGGAGCTTTCCCTTGCGGTCAGCCAGATTAGGATGCTGACCAAGAGCTTGCGGCCCTTACCTGAAAAACATAAAGGGTTGACCGATACTGAAACTCGATATCGTCAGCGCTACTTGGACTTGATGGTGAATGAAGACAGTCGCTTGGTCTTCGTTCGACGGGCAAAAATAGTGGATCAAATCCGCCGTTTTTTTGTGGATCGGGATTTTATGGAAGTTGAAACCCCGATGATGCAAACCACCCCCGGGGGCGCCACTGCCGCGCCGTTTGTAACGCATTACAATGCGCTCAATACCGAGATGTACTTGCGCGTGGCGCCGGAGCTTAACTTGAAGCGTCTCGTCGTCGGTGGGTTTGAACGGGTGTTTGAGATCAATCGAAATTTCCGCAATGAAGGCGTCTCAACGAAACACAGTCCTGAATTCACCATGCTTGAATTTTATTGGGCCTATGCGGATTACGAGGACATTATGAGCCTCACTGAAACCTTATTTCGAACCGTTGCGGAACAGGTCCTTGGACAATTGACGTTTACCTATCAGGGCTGTGAAGTTGATTTTGGAAAGCCTTTTGCTCGATTGACNATGGCGGACGCGATCACGACCTATGTGGCGGATATCTCAAAAGAAGCCATCGCGACGCGGGAATCCGCCGAAGGCGTTGCGGNCCTGCATGGCATCAACGTGCCCTCGGACTGGGGGTTGGGAAAGATCCACCTCGCATTGTTTGAAGCCTTGGTCGAGGATCAAATTGAGCAACCCGTATTTATTACCCAGCACCCGATCGAGGTCTCACCCTTGGCGCGCCGGAGCGATACCAATCCAGAATTAACCGATCGATTTGAGTTGTTCATCATGGGTAAAGAAATTGCCAATGGGTTCTCAGAGTTGAATGATGCCGAGGATCAGGCAGGTCGATTCAGAGCACAAGTTGCAGCTAGGTCTGCGGGCGATGAAGAGGCGATGCACTACGACGAAGACTATGTCACGGCGCTTGAGTATGGCCTGCCCCCAACCGCAGGCGAAGGCATTGGGATTGATCGCTTGGTTATGCTGCTAACAGATTCCGCTGCGATTCGAGATGTGATTCTCTTCCCGCATATGCGTCCCAAAACCTAAGCTGTGATCCAAGCACGACTGCTTGAGCCCGCTTGGCGCTCGCTGCTGCTCAATGAGGCGATGCTGAAGCATCTTGCCGGGCTCGATGCGTTTTTGGCCGCAACCCGCGCGGCGGGTACCACCGTTTATCCGGCGCCCGAACACTATTTTAATGCATTAAATGCCGTCCCGCCCTCAGGGGTTAAGGTGGTGATCCTCGGACAAGATCCGTACCACAGTGCGGGACTTGCCAATGGTTTCGCGTTTGCGGTGCCGGAATCGGTCAAGCCGCCGCCTTCGTTGCGCAATATACTGACCGAGGTGCAGCGCGATCTTGGGCCGCGTGAAGCGCCTTTGCCCGATCACGATTTAATGCCCTGGGTTAAGCAAGGGGTGTTGTTGCTCAATGCAGTGCTGAGTGTCTCGAAAGGGGTCGCGGGTTCTCATCACAATCGAGGTTGGGAGATCTTTACCGATGCGGTGATTGCACATCTGGGCGCAAGGGCCGAGCCGACTGTTTTCATGTTTTGGGGTAAAGCGGCACAACGTAAGGCGAGTTTCGTCCAGCGGGATCACCATCTTATTTTAACCGCGCCGCACCCATCGCCACTTTCTGTTTATCGCGGGTTTGCGGGCTGTGGCCATTTTTCACAATGCAATCGGTTCTTGATGGCTCAAGCTCAACGGCCCATTGATTGGTGACATGGGTCACGGTCGAAGATCACCAAGGATTGGGCGGCGCCTTTACGAGCGCTGTTGGGTCTGACAAACGGGCTCAAAAAAGGGCTTTGTCCCGAGGATCCCAGTTACCGATTCAGTCACTGATTCTGTCACGGCCTGTGAGGGATGGGTCCTTGGGTGCACGGCGATCTCCTGAGGCCCTTTTGGCGCGGTTGCGGGTTGTTGGCTTGAGCAAAAGCCTCAAGGCCAGAGGGGGTTCGAATGCCCCCACGCCTTTGATCCGTGCGGGAGGCAATGACGTCTTAAGGTTGTAAGACGAAGGGCCTTGAGTGAATGGTCAAGGACTGGGTCAAGACATCGGTTTGAATGATCACGCTACATGCGGTGGTCGCGCCCGCGGCGGCGCTGTTGATGACTTCACCGCAGGGTTTGGCGCCTGCGTAGATCGGGTCACCGGGTCGACAGGCGCCTTCTGCTGAGCCAACCCGAAAAACAGTTTTCGTTTTACCGCGNTAGTGAACGCGCGCAATGATTTCTTGGCCAAGGTAACACCCTTTCTGAAAATCGATGCTGGCGTTATCCGCCATGCCCAGCTCGAAGGGTTGATATTTTCCGGCTTGCGGCTGATCTAACCACGCAAGGCCCGCTTGGATCTCCAGGGCCTTCCAAGTTTCAAGGTTAGATGTGGCTTGAATGGCTGTGCGTGACCAGAATTCATAGGCCGTCGGTCTCTGCGGAATTNTNACNACCAGACCCGAGGGTGCGGACACNGCCTCATCGCAGCCAAAGCAGACAATGTCTTGAGAGCGATCGATCAAGGTTACTTTCGAAAATACGGCATATTTGGCAAGGAATTCTTGAATATAGGGCAGGCAAGTACGCGACATTCGTAGCAAGATGCTGGGCTCATCCAACGGCGTGAGCACATGGGCCGTATCAAGGATTGCAACGAAGGTGGTTTCAACCCGCCCTTGGATGTTGGTGATGGCGCCGTAAAGGGCCTGGTTTTCGGTTAACGTCAACAGATCGCAGGTACAATACCCTTGNAAAAACTTGANGGCGTCACGGCCTCTGATTTCAAGAATACCNGGGTCTGTGAGGGCNGTTACAGTCATAAAATGGTCATCAAATTGAGGCATCAAGCGCGGCGAGTGCGTCTACCCGGGTCGCAATATCAACCTGGGTATGAACTGGGCCAGCAAAAGATCGTAGATTAGAGTAAACCGAAGGTTTGTCAAAACTTTTGGTGGGTGGGCGCGCAAAGCACAGCCCTCAAAAGGGGCTCTTATCGCGGGAGTGAAAGCGCCAGCTGAAAGCGCATGAGATCGAAATGCGGGTAGAGGGCCGCTGTGCTGCCAGGCGTCCTGTGATGACGGCAGCATGGCTTTTAGGTTGTAAAGCGATTCCGGCACTGGATTAAACAAGGAGTGGATAAATGTTGCGTACACCAGCAGAGCTGAACAGAATCCGATGGCGGTCCAGGCGGGGGATGGCGGAGCTTGATATTCTATTTATTCCTTTTTTTGATGAAGTTTTCCCCTTTTTATCGGAAACCAGACAAAACGCGTTTGTCCGCCTGTTAACGGAAGAGGATCCTGAGCTTTGGGAATGGTTCAGCGAGCGTGCGACGCCTCAAGATCCGGAGTATCTTGATTTGGTCACGGTGATGTTAGGGCGCCTGCAGCCCTGAAAGGCCCCGGTTTTGAAACTGCGTCCCAACGAGACCCGAAAGTGGGTCACGGCTTTGTGTTTGACCTGCAATTCAATCATGACCAATGGCAGTCTTGGGCTTCGGTGAGCGGCTTGCTCGCAACCGTTATGGTGTTGCCTATGATCGATCTATCACAGTCTTGGGTGGTGGGCGTTTGGCTGACCCTTTTTATGGTGCAAGTCGCTGAAATAGGGTGCGCGCGGGGGCGAGGGCCGTCGATTACCGGTGTTTATTTTGGCAGTCAGGGTTACTGCGTTCGATACAAAGATGGCTCTGTGGAAGCGTGTACACTCGAGTGCCCAGTCATGCTCCCAGTTGGGTTTTTAGTGCGGTTAAAGACTGTTTCTGCCAGGCCGTACGCGGCGCCGGTTTTGAAGGCAGTTACCGATCCAAGCGCCTATCGTCGCGCGAGCGTTTGGTTGCGGTTTTATCCGAAGTAATTCGTTGGCATCAGAATGGTCTCAGTGGCGTTACTGCTTTGATTCGGGTGATCAAGGTTGTAATGCAGACCGCGGCTTTCCTTTCGGCTCAAGGCGGAGCGAACAATTAATTCAGCGACCTGGGCGAGATTGCGAAGCTCAAGTAAATCTCGATTGATGGTGTGATGCGCGTAATAGTCGTTGATCTCTTGTTGTAATAATTGGATGCGTCGCTGGGCCCGTAAGAGCCTTCGATCAGATCGAACGATCCCAACATAATCCCACATGAGTCGTCGAAGCTCTTCCCAGTTATGGGCGAGGATGACGTCCTCCCGAGAGCGCGAGACCTGACTGTCATCCCAGCGTGGAATGGGATTGACCGGATGCTTTTGTTTAGGTGTTTTTCGGATAGATTCCGCGGCTGCGCGGCCAAAGACCATGCATTCGAGCAAGGAGTTACTGGCCATTCTATTAGCGCCATGCAACCCGGTATAGCTGACCTCGCCAATGGCATAGAGGTTTTCAATATCGGTTCGCCCGCTGAGATCGGTGACGACGCCCCCGCAGGTGTAGTGCGCTGCGGGCACAATTGGAATCGGTGCTTGGGTTAAATCAAAGCCATGGCTAAGACATCGCTCGTAGATATTCGGAAAGTGCGATCGAATCAAATCATCCTCTTTATGACTGATGTCGAGCAGCACAAAATCACAGCCCAAACGTTTCATTTCAAAATCGATGGCGCGGGCCACAATGTCCCGAGACGCAAGTTCCCCTCGCGGATCAAAGTGCTCCATAAAAGGCGTGCCGTCCGGGAGTAGAAGCCTTGCGCCTTCCCCCCGAAGTGCTTCTGAGATTAAAAACGACTTGGCGGTCGGGTGGTAAAGACAGGTGGGGTGGAATTGATTGAACTCAAGGTTTGCGACTCGGCAGCCCGCGCGCCAAGCCATCGCGATGCCATCTCCGGATGCCGTGTCAGGGTTGCTGGTATACAGATAAACTTTGCTGGCGCCACCGGTTGCCAGGACCAAGTTTTGACAGGACAGGGTCTGCGTCTCGGTGGTCTTTAGGTTCAAGGTGTGAACGCCACAGCAATATTTTGACGATTCGGCCAATTGATCACTGGTAATCAGATCAATCGCAATGTGATCGGTGAAGAATTCAACGCCTTTGCGTTCACTCAGCGCCTCAGCGAGTCGTTCGGTGATCTCTTTGCCGGTGGCATCTGCTGCGTGGATTACTCGGCGGTGGGTGTGTCCACCTTCCTGGGTTAAGTGAAACTCTGAACGACCACTATTGCTAACGCGAGTGTCAAAGTTCACGCCAAGTGTTACGAGCCAATCGATGATGCCTGGACTTTGCTCGACCACGAAGGCCACGGTATCGGGATTACACAGACCATCTCCTGCAACGAGCGTATCGTCAATGTGTGCGGCAATGCTATCGTACTCATCGAGCACCGCCGCAACACCGCCTTGGGCGTAGTAGCTAGAACCCTCAAGCGGCGCCTCTTTGCAAAGCATTGCGATGCGGTAGTCATCGGGTAAATGCAGCGCTAAGGTCATGCCGGCGGCGCCGCTGCCAATGATGATAACGTCAAAATGTTCTGGTTTAGGCTTGAGCACTGAGAAAGTCCTGTTGATTGAAGGGAAAGTCAGTGGGGCCGCAGCCAGGCCGCGGATGCTAGATATTATCAATTCGCGCAATGGATTGTGTAAAATACGGTAAATCGCGAACCTAGATTGAAACGCGTGGTCAAAAGAGTGACTTAAGCGTCGCGGTAAGGAATAGGGTTTGTTTTGAAATCTGAGCACGAATCTGATCAGCGGCTGGTTGTAAGATCCCAGCAAGGGGACAAACGTGCCTTTGACGTGTTGGTTTTAAAGTACCAGCAACGAATTGCGAGCATTGTCTCACGCTATCTTCGAGATCAGGATGAAGTCGCTGACGTGACGCAAGAGGCTTTTATCAAAGCCTACCGGGCTCTGGCGAATTTCCGAGGGGACGCGCAGTTTTATACTTGGCTCTATCGAATCGCGATCAATACGGCAAAAAACCATCTCGTTGCCAAGTCTCGACGGCCGCCGAATACGGATAAAGACATTAACGACGGGGAATTTTCCGAGAATTCAGTTGTCTTAGAAGCTGAGGATCAGCCCGAAACGTTGCTGGCGCGGGATCAATTGCAGTCTGTCATATTAGCTGCGGTGGATGATCTGCAGGAGGATTTAAGAACGGCCCTGATGCTACGGGAGTTTGATGGGTTAAGTTATGAAGAAATCGCTGAAATAATGGCTTGCCCGGTTGGTACCGTGCGGTCAAGAATCTTCAGAGCCCGGGAAACGATCGAGAAAAAAATCGCTCAGATGGGTTAACGCGTATCTAAAATGCGGCGAAAACGAACGCGGAGACAACGCGTAAGGTTCGGGCCGCTTTCAGAAGAGCGTGGCCAGAAGAGCGTGGTCAGAAAAAAGTGAACAGAAGAGAGCGGTTAGAAAAGAGCGGTTAGAAAAGAGCCGCTAAGCGCATTAGTGACAATGAAGGTTTTTTTATGAATGGTGATGAAAAAGCAACCCTTTCGGCCTTGATCGATGGCGAGTCAGAATCACTCGAAGAGCGTCGGTTTCTTCGGGATCATGATCCAGCAATGGCGATCGAAACCGTTCAGCGTTGGCAGTTGATCGGGCGTGTGCTCCGAGGGGGGCAAGCGGTTGACGTGGATCTGTCAGAGCAGCAAGCGCTGTTCCGTCGAATTCAAGCCGAGGTGGCTGCTGAGACGGACGGACTTGCGGTCCCTGAGACGAACACGTTTTCCTTGGGTCGTCCCTGGATCTATGGGCTTGCAGCGTCTGTTCTGATCGTTGCGCTTGCGGCTTTTATCGTGCCAAGCCTGCAAGTGCCGGCGCCAACGCTTGGGCCGAGCCAGGTGGCTGTTCAGGCGCCGGTTGATCCGCGTCAAAGCGTGGCGTTGGCCGCGTTCAATACAACGGATACAAGTGAGGTTGCGTTTGACGAGATGCGCGCCAATCCGGATCTAAAAGCTTTAGATGAAGTTGGGCGCGCGCAGTTACGGGCTTATCTGAAGCAGCATGATGAATTATCGCAATTGGGTTCCAGACAGGTCTTTGTCAATTATCCTTCGTCTACTTCTTCAAATTAACCCGTAAGGTCGTTCGAGATGGTAACGCTTGTTTTCAATCGGTTTTTGTCGAATCTAGGGTTGGGTATTGCGACCACTGTTTTCGTCTGCTCAACACTGGCGGAACCATCAGCGATTGATGTTCAAAAGTCTGAAGAGCAGATTGAAAATAAAAAAACTGACGGTACTCAACATCTGAACGTTGCAAGCCCCGAGTATTGGTTAGAGAAAATGGCCTTGGCGTTTAGTGAGGAAACCTACGCTGGAACGTTTACCTATATTCGAGGCAAAGAATTCAACACAATGCGGATCGTTCATGATGCCTCCGGAGACACGGTTCGAGAGTCAATTCTGAAGCTTAACGGTCAAAAGATTGATATCCGGCGCTGGCAAGATGAGATTATTTGTTATCACGATATCAACGATCCTGGTGATCTTCGGCATCACGTGCTACTCGGGCCCTTTAGCCAATCGTTTACGGCCTTGATCAGTGAGTCCAGCCATTTTTATCATACCGCGCTGCATGGTGAGGACCGTATCGCCGATCGGCGCGCAATCAGGTTGTCTATTCAACCGGTCAATGCAGATCGATTTGGTTACCTGCTTTGGCTTGATTACCAAACTGGATTATTGCTTCAGTCTCATTTAGTCGAGCGGGGTCGCGTTAAAGAGGTCTTTGCGTTCTCTGACATCGATTTTATGCCGGATACGCAATTATTGATGACAGCGATTGATCCCGATCAAACAGTGAGCCATCGCTTAGCAGATGATTTTATTGATCAAAACACCAAGCCCAGTTTCAAAGTGAAGTGGTTGCCTGACGGTTTTAAGGTCGTGCGTCAGTCCGGCAATCGGTTACATTTTAGCGATGGTATCGTGACCTTCTCGGTCTTTCTTGAGGCCCAGCGCGGGCTACCGAATCTTGCTACTGAAGTTGAAGGGCGAACGATCGTGACCCGCGCGTTGGGTCAAAGCAAAGGCCAGGTGACGATTATTGGCGGCTTACCCGTTACGACGGCCCAAAGACTTGCCGAATCTGTGGAACCAATCTTATATTGAAGGTTGACCGTAACAGAGCCCATGGGTTTGAAACCAAGCAACAACCAAGGCATGGGATCTTTATGTCAATGTTGACAGTGCCCGCACATCTGATTATCGATGAAAACAATATCCGGTTTGCCGAGGTCGCAAGCGGGCGGGCTTGCGCCGGTTGTCAAAAAGCAGGCTGCCGAGCGAAAACACATCGCATCCCGGTCGACACCGCCCTCAATGAAGGTCCCATCGGTGTTGACATCAAAGCCTTAGACTTTGGGTTGTTATTGGCAAATTCTCTAGGGTTGCCCTTAATGGGACTGCTCCTCGGTGCTGGGCTCGGACATTTTTGGGGCTTGCATGAAGGGCTGCAATTTGGGCTGGCTATCTTGGGTTTGGGCATCGGACGATTGAGTTGCCGGGCCTATGCGCAATCATTAATCCATATTCGCAGCAGAGAGGAGACGTCGTGTTCGTCATGAAAAGAATTATTTTAGGCAGTCTTTTTGTTCTGCTGGGTACCCTCAGCCTCGATGGTCTCGCGCGAAACAATTTGCCTGATTTCACAAGTTTGGTAACGGATGCGTCGCCCGCTGTTGTGAACATTACGGCAACTCGACAAGATCCTGCTTTGCTGGAGAACAATCAAGAAGAAGTGCCGGAGATGCTACGGCGCTTTTTTCGGGACTATCAGCAGCGTGGGACGCCTCGGCCTGCAACCGGATCCGGGTTCCTGATCTCATCGGATGGGTACGTGCTGACCAATCACCACGTGGTTCAGGATGCGACCGAAATCATTGTCGCCCTGAGCGATCGCCGGGAGCGAGAAGCTGTTTTGATTGGCGCCGATCCGGTTTCTGACTTAGCGCTATTGAAAATCGATGCAGTGGATTTGCCGGTTGTAACGATCGGATCGTCTCAATCGCTCAAAGTGGGTGAATGGGTCATGGCCATTGGTTCACCCTTTGGTTTCGAGCTGTCGGTGACAGCCGGAATTGTGAGTGCTAAAGGACGGAGTTTGCCAGACGATCTCGGTAACTACGTGCCATTTATTCAGACCGACGTTGCGATTAATCCCGGCAATTCTGGTGGGCCTTTGTTTAATCTAGACGGCAAAGTGGTTGGGATTAATTCCCAGATTTTTACCCGGTCGGGTGGCTTTATGGGATTGTCTTTTGCCATTCCAATTGACGTGGCGATGGAGGTGGTGGCGCAACTCAAAGAGAAAGGCTCGGTGTCGAGGGGTTGGTTGGGCGTCCAAATCCAACGAGTAGATCGTGACTTGGCAGAGTCTTTTGGCTTGGATCGTGCGGCGGGCGCGCTCGTGACCCGGGTGTTCGCCGACAGTCCAGCCGCAGCAGCGGGTGTCCGGGAGGGGGATATTATCATTGAGTTCGGTGGACGGGTGATCGATCTGTCCTCTGATCTGCCGCATGTTGTCGGGCGGTTTAAAGCGGGTTCCGAGACGCACCTGGTCGTTCAACGTGCTGGCGCGTCAGTAAAATTGTCGGTCAAGGTCGGTGAACTCGATGCGCAGGATGCAGGGCTTCCGTCCAGGCAGGCCAGCCCAGAACCCACTCAGAACCGGTTGGGACTTGAGGTTCGTGTGATGACAGCGGAGGAGAAAGTAGCGCTGGATGCGGCGCAAGGGGTATTGGTGGTTGCGGTCGGGCAAGGCCCAGGTGAATCTGGGAACATAAACGTTGGCGATGTGATCACCACGATCAACAGCCAATGGGTAGACTCCATCACGGAATTCAACACCGCGATCGCGACCCTGCCAGTCGGCGTTGCCGTGCCCGTTCGAATCATTCGGGCGAAACAGCCACAGTTCATTGCCATAAAGATCGATTCTTAGCGGCAAGATCCGGGAAGTCTGATGGCGAAATCCAGTGATTTCCATTAGACTCCGCCGCATTTCCTAGGGTTAGTACCGTTTTGATGGATCCTAAATTTATCCGAAATTTTTCGATTATCGCCCATATTGATCATGGGAAGTCGACCTTGGCTGACCGCTTTATCCAGCTCTGCGGCGGTCTGAGCGAACGAGAAATGGCGAGCCAGGTACTGGACTCGATGGATATCGAGCGAGAGCGTGGGATCACGATTAAAGCGCAAAGTGTCTCCTTAAATTACCCTGCAGCCGATGGCCAGGTTTATCAGCTCAACATCATTGATACACCTGGGCATGTTGACTTTAGTTATGAAGTCTCCCGCTCCTTGGCGGCCTGTGAGGGCGCTTTACTGGTGGTTGACGCAGCACAAGGCGTTGAGGCGCAATCGGTTGCAAATTGTTACACAGCGGTAGGTCAGGGGCTTGAGGTCCTGCCGGTCTTGAACAAAATTGATTTACCCCAAGCGGAGCCAGAGCGGGTTTGTCAGGAAATTGAAGAAATTATTGGCATTGACGCCAGTGCTGCGATTTCGGTTAGTGCCAAAACGGGTGTTGGCGTTCGGGACTTGTTGGAAAGTTTGATTGAGCTGATCCCACCACCAAAAGATTATCGAGAAGAGCCGCTCCAAGCACTGATCATCGACTCTTGGTTCGACAATTATTTGGGTGTGGTATCGCTCATTAAAGTGATTAAGGGCCGGATCAAGAAGAAAGATAAGTTCATTATTCATTCAACCGGCAAGACCCACCAAGCCGATGCGGTGGGTATCTTTACGCCCAAGCGGACCGAAACTGACGCCCTTGCGTCAGGGGAAGTGGGGTTTGTTGTGGCCGGGATTAAAGAGGTGCGAGGGCACCTGTTGGGGATACCATTGTGAGCCCTGGGGCAGGCACCGAGGCCTTGCCTGGCTTTGAACGGGTCAGCCCGCAAGTCTATGCCGGCATGTTTACGGTCAGTGCAGATGACTTTAATAATTTTCGAGATGCCCTAGAAAAACTCACCCTGAACGATGCTTCCTTGATCTATGAGCCAGAAAGCTCCGATGCCTTGGGCAGTGGGTTTCGCTGTGGGTTTCTGGGCATGCTCCATATGGAAATCGTTCAGGAGCGCTTAGAGCGCGAGTATGACCTGGATCTGATTACCTCCGCGCCAACGGTGGTCTATGAGGTGCTCACAAAGGGAAATGAGGTCATTAGCGTTGATAATCCATCGCAGCTACCCGACATGGGTAGTATTCAAGAAATGCGGGAACCGATTGTCTTAGCGAATATCTTGGTGCCCTCGGAGCATTTAGGCAACGTGATTGTTTTGTGCGAGGAGCGGCGTGGCGTTCAAAAAGATATGCAGTTTGTGGGTAAGCAAGTCTCCTTGGCTTATGAGTTGCCAATGAATGAAGTCGTTCTGGATTTCTTTGACAGAATTAAATCTGTATCACGCGGTTATGCGTCACTTGACTATAGCTTTGTGCGCTTTCAAGCGGCGAAACTGGCGCGTTTAGATGTTTTGATCAATGGCGATCGAGTCGATGCGCTGGCGATTATCGTTCATACAGAAGACTCCAGAAGTAAAGGTATGGCCCTTACCAGCAAGATGAAGGAACTGATTCCGAGGCAAATGTTTGATGTGGCGATCCAAGCGGCGATTGGTGGACAGATTATTGCGCGTCAGACGGTTAAAGCGCTTCGAAAAAATGTCACAGCGAAATGCTATGGTGGCGATATCACCCGAAAGAAGAAACTGCTCGAGAAACAAAAAGCGGGTAAACGCAGAATGAAACAGGTGGGTAGTGTTGAAATTCCACAAGAAGCATTTTTAGCGGTGCTGAAAGTCGACCGCTGAGCGTGTTCCGGCCAAGGAGACAAGCCAATGGATTTGAGTATTAACTTCCCCTTGATTTTGGTCCTGTTAACCGGTGGGTGCGGCCTGATCTGGCTGTTTGAAGCCTATTGGCTTGCGCCTCGGCGACCCAAAGCCGAAGGCAGTCCGATCAAAGCAATCTCGCTCAACCTGCGGTTGTGGAATACGCGATCTCCTTTTTTCCCGTACTGTTGTTTGTTTTGATCTTGCGTTCTTTCCTCGCGGAGCCGTTTCAGATTCCTTCAGGCTCCATGATTCCAACACTTGAGGTCGGTGATTTTATTTTGGTCAATAAGTTTGCCTATGGTATTCGGTTGCCGGTTGTTGGGACCAAAGTCTTTGAGGTCGGCGAACCGGCTCGCGGTGACGCGATGGTGTTTATTCCGCCCCATCAGGAAGACTATTTCATCAAACGCGTGGTGGGGCTCCCAGGCGACCGGGTTCGGTACCAGAATAAGGTGCTCTATATTAATAATGTTGAGCAGGTGCAGACTTACCTTGGGGAAGTGCCGAACACTCGGCCAGAACAATTGCGATTTAGCGAGGTATTTGGGTCGTCGCAACATGAGATCCATCGAAACCAATACCAGGATGCGAGAGTCCAGGAATGGTTAGTGCCCAGCGGCCATTATTTTATGATGGGCGACAATCGTGATCAAAGCAGCGATAGTCGGTATTGGGGCTTTGCCTCAGAAGATAAGATTGTCGGTAAGGCCTTCGCGGTCTGGCTGCACAAGGAGCC
>JGI20153J14295_10001288_pt1 | contig 19518 bp, 24 predicted proteins | sample COG_03_FD_14295 | JGI IMG/M metagenome (IMG submission 14295) | reverse complement strand
GAGGTTTTTTGCGTAAATACGAGAGAGCGAGAAAGGAAGATGTGAGCCAGATGGAGTTTTTAACGTTTGGCCTTAATTGGATTTTCTCAAAGAAATCATCTATTGTGACTGATTTAATCGAAAAGGGTATGAGCGTGCTCGATAAATCAAAATTTCTAAAACAACAACTTATTAAAAAGGCTATCTCATGATAAAAATTGCGTTAATAATATTTTTAATCTCTATCAATTTACAAGCTATATCGGGCGAGAAAGAATTAAGAGAGATTATTAAAAAAACTTACCCTGAATTAAAGATTAAAAGTATTCAGAAAACAAACTATAACGACCTCTATGAAATCTTTATTGGAGGCCAAATTATTTATAGCGATGAAGATTTTAATTTTTTAATTGTTGAGGGTAGGTTAGTTGACCCAAAAACAAAAATAGATCTTACCTCTGCAAGGCTGGAGGTACTAAATAAAGTAGATTTCGATAGCCTGCCTTTTAAAAATGCAATCAAAGAGGAAAGGGGTGATGGAAGCCGAAGAATCGCTGTCTTTTCTGATGTAGATTGCCCATTTTGCAGGAAGCTTGAGAAAGAAACTATATCTAAACTAAAAGATGTCACCATTTATACCTTCTTATACCCCTAGCTATTCACCCTGATGCAATGAATAAGTCAAAAAAAATATGGTGCTCAGGAAATAAAACAATCGCCTGGAATAATTACATGCTTAAGAATAAACTTCCAAAAAATGACGGTAATTGCGACACTCCGATTGAAGAAAATTTAGAGCTAGCCAAGAAACTTGGCATATCCTCAACCCCAACGATCATCGTATCCAGTGGAAAAAGAATCGAGGGCGCCTTACCTTATGAAGATATCGTTAAATACATAGAATAATTTTTTTGTAAAATGGCTTGACTTTTATTCGGCACAGGAGTTAAATTCGCTTCAGGTGTTTGGTTTATTCGTATCAGTCGTTCTTCTAGGTTTACAATCTACAGACAACATATACAGTAAGCGATTCTTTAGGGGCCTCCCAAATTTGTAAAGGATGTATCGTAATGGCAACAGGAACAGTAAAATGGTTTAATGATTCAAAAGGTTTTGGTTTTATCACTCCAGATGATGGNGGTGATGATTTATTTGCTCACTTTTCAGCAATTGTTGAAGAAGGTTACAAGAGCTTAAAAGAAGGTGCTCGTGTGACTTTTGAAGTAACTGAAGGTCCTAAGGGTAAACAAGCTTCAAATATCCAAAAAGCTGACTAGTAAACAAAGGGTTCTTCGGAACCTTTTTTTACATATTAGAAATAATCTCTGTAGCGAAATCAGAGGTTGATAAAGATTGGCAGCCCGATATTTGGGATGCTAAATCTGTAGTAAATTTATTTTCTTTCAAGGTTTTTTCGAAAGCCCCTGAAATGACGTAGGAGGCTTCTGTCCATCCCATATACTCAAGCATCATCTGTGCTGAGAGTATTAACGAGCTGGGGTTGGCTAAATTTTTCCCTGCTATATTTGGTGCGGTTCCGTGGGTTGCCTCAAATATACTGGCGGTGTCAGACATATTTGCGCCTGGGGAAATACCTATACCTCCCACCTGAGCAGCTAGTGCGTCAGAGGCATAATCTCCATTAAGATTTAATGTGGCTACTACATCATGATCTTTGGGATTAAGTAAAACCTCTTGTAAAAATGCATCTGTAATCATATCTTTAATCACAATTTTTTTATTGATTGCATCAATTTTTTTATCGGTAGGTATTTCATAAAATCCTAGCGTATTTTTCTTTGCATTAAATTCATTTTTTGCTACCTCATAACCCCATTCTTTAAATCCGCCCTCAGTAAATTTCATGATATTGCCTTTATGAACAAGTGTGACTGACTTTCGATTGTTATTGATTGCGTATTCAATAGCTTTACGAATAAGTCTCTGACTTCCTTCTTTTGAAACAGGCTTAATTCCAATAGCAGCTGATTCAGGAAATCGTATTTTGTCTTTATCACCAAATTTACTAAGTATTTCTATTATTTCTTTTGATTTATCTGATTCTGATGCGTATTCAATGCCAGCATAAATATCCTCAGTATTTTCTCTAAAAATTACCATATTTACATTTTGTGGATTTTTTACTGGGCTTGGTACGCCTTGATAATATCTTATTGGTCTTAAGCAAACATATAGGTCGAGTGATTGTCTGAGCGCAACATTTAATGATCTAATTCCTCCGCCAACGGGTGTTGCTAAGGGCCCTTTGATAGAAACAACATATGATTTTAATGCATCGATTGTTTCATCAGGGAGCCATACCCCTTCACCATAAATAGTGGTAGCTTTCTCCCCTGCAAATACCTCCATCCAAGCAATTTTCTTATTATTACCATATGCCTTTGAAATAGCTTTATCTACTACTGCTTGCATGGCTGGTGTGATATCACTTCCAATACCATCTCCACATATAAAAGGAATAATTGGATTGTTTGGAACATCTAATTTCAGGTTAGAATTAAAACCTATTTTATTTCCATCTTGAGGAACAACAATTTTGCTTTCCATTTTTTCCCTTAAATCTTTTTAAATTTTATGCTTATTTTATTTAACAAACCTTATGGTGTTATCAGCCAATTTTCAAAACATGAAAAGCATCAAACTCTAAAGGACTTCATACCCCATAAAAATGTTTATCCTGCAGGTCGATTAGATACTGATAGCGAAGGACTCCTTATTTTAACTGACAATGGAGTTTTTCAAAATAAAATATCGAGCCCAAAGAACAATATTTTAAAAACTTATATAACGCAGGTTGAAAATATTCCCAATAACTCTGCATTAGATAAGTTAAGGGAAGGTGTTTTAATAAAAGGTGTGAGGACCAAACCAGCCTTAATAAAAAGAATTGATGAACCTGATATCTGGCCGAGGAATCCACCCATAAGAGAAAGAAAATTAATCCCAACATCATGGCTAGAAATTAAGATCTCAGAGGGTAAAAATAGGCAGATTAGGAGAATGACAGCCAGTATTTCTCATCCTACACTTCGTTTAATAAGAACCCAAATTGGTGAATTTAATATTAGTAAATTAAAGCCTGGTGAATATTCTGTTATTAAAATGTAACTTTTCAATTACGATGCAATGTTATAATCAGTTTAATCTTTTTTAAAAAAGTTTGTTTTATGGCTGGAAATTCATTCGGAAAAGCTTTTACATTAACTTCATTTGGCGAGTCTCATGGCCCTGCCATTGGCGGCGTTGTTGATGGTTGTCCACCCGGAATGGAGCTCAATGAGTCAGATATACAAATTGACCTTGATAGAAGAAAGCCAGGTACTTCTAAATTTGTAACACAGAGGAAAGAAGATGACTCAATTGAAATATTATCTGGAGTATTTGAGGGAGTTACCACTGGAGCGCCTATCGGATTTATCATTAGGAATAAAGATCAGAGAAGTCAGGACTATTCCAAAATAAAAGAGGTTTTTCGACCTGGGCATGCTGATATCACCTATCTAAGTAAGTACGGCATTAGAGATTATAAAGGTGGTGGGAGATCAAGTGCTAGAGAAACTGCAGTCAGGGTCGCTGCAGGAGCCATTGCTAAAAAATGGTTGAAGGAGCATCAAGGCATTGAAGTCATGGGGCATCTTAAACAATTAGGCAAAATTTCTATTCCATTTGAAAGTTGGGAAATTGTAAATAAAAATCCATTTTTTTCTCCTAGTAAATCAATTATTAATGAGCTTGAAAATTATTTAAATGATATAAGAGCTGAAAAAAATTCGGTTGGAGCAAATATTTTTGTATGCGCAAAAAAAATGCCAATAGGTTTAGGTGAACCGGTTTTTTCAAGGCTTGATGCAGATATTGCAGCTGCAATGATGAGTATAAATGCAACAAAAGGTGTTGAGATTGGTTCAGGTTTTAGTAGTGTTGAGCAAAAAGGAACCGAGCATAGCGATGAAATGAGTGCTAAGGGTTTTAAGTCAAATAATGCTGGTGGTGTTTTGGGAGGTATTTCGACAGGTCAAGATATAGAGGTAAATGTTGCTTTTAAACCTACGTCCAGTATCCCGCAAGATAGAAACTCTATTGATACCGACGGTAAAGAGGTTGATATGAAAACCACTGGACGACATGACCCATGCGTTGCAATTAGAGCTGTTCCGATCGTGGAGGCAATGCTCGCCCTAGTTCTAATAGATCATGTTTTAAGAGATAGAGCACAAAATGCAGACGTGGTAAGAAAAAATCCTTTTTCAGTTTGACCTCATTCTTTTATAGTCGCCTTTCAAGTTTTTACTTTTCTTATTATTTTTTTGTAGGTCTTTTTGTCCCCTATTGGGGCATTTACCTGACTTCTTTATCATTTAGTGCATTACAGATTGGTGCCTTACTTTCTTTGTTTCAGATTAGTAGAATTTTTGCTCCAAATTTTTTGGGATGGATTGCCGATCGCTCGGGTGAATATATAAAGTGGATAAAGATATCCTCTTTTTTTGGCTTTATTCTTTTTATAGGTATCTTTTGGGCAAATTCCTTCTTAAGTATTTTTTTAATTATGATGGCAATGAGCATATTTACTAGCTCAACATTACCACTTGCTGAATCACTTACTTTGGCTCATTTGAAAGCAAATAAGGCTGATTCAAAGTACAGCCATATTAGATTATGGGGGTCTATTGGGTTTATTGTAGCAGCTATTTTATTAGGCATTATGATTGATTCTATTGGAGAAAAGTCGTTGATATACGCTTTATTACTGACCCAACTAGTAATCTTTCTTTTAGCCTTTATCCTCCCAACAAAAAAAGTAATTTTTTTACCGAAAAAGAAAAGATCTATATGGCCTATATTAAAAAAAAGAGAGGTAGTTGTATTACTTTTAAGTTGTGCCTTGATGGTTTCATCCCATGGACTTCTGTATAACTTTTATTCGATATTTCTTGAGCAACAAGGCTATTCAGGAACAACTATAGGTCTTCTTTGGGCTGTGGGTGTGATATTTGAAATAATAATTTTTTTATTAATGCCAAGGATATTAAATAAATTTACTTTGAAAGCGGTTTTATTAATAAGTTTGGGCTTTGCAGTCATCAGGTTTTTCTTGATAGGCGCATACGTTGATTCTATGATTCTGCTTTTTATTGCTCAAGTAATGCATGCAGCAACTTTTGGAAGCTTTCATGTTGCATCAATTCAGTTGATTGCACATTTTTTCTATAATGAGCATCAAGCTCGTGGGCAATCTTTGTACAATAGTATCACCTATGGAGTTGGGGGTGCGATAGGGGGGTTAGGAGGTGGTTATATGATTGAATACAGTGGTATGGCGAATACTTTTATGCTTTCAGCAATCCTTCCATTTTTGGGGTTCATGGTGCTTATCTTGGGATTAAAAACTAAATTTAAGGCTGATTTAAAATAAATATGCTAACTTTTAATAAGAGCGTACGCTGAATGGTTATGAATTGACTCAAAATTTTCGGACTCAACAACAAATGACTTAATCCTTTTATCATTTTTTAGGTCGGTCGCAATATCACGAACCATATCTTCAACAAATTTGGATTGTCATAAGCTTTTTCTGTAACAAACTTTTCATCTGGTCTTTTAAGAAGGCCATATAATTCGCACGATGCTTGTTTTTCAACAATTTCTATAATTTCTTCTATCCAAACAAATTCATTAGCCTGGATGGTTACAGTTACATGAGATCTTTGGTTATGAGCACCGTACTCTGAAATACTTTTTGAGCATGGGCATAGACTTGTTACAGGGACAACAACTTTTGTAGAATTCTTATATTTGCCCTCACTTATTTCTCCAATAAAAGTTACTTCATAGTCTAAAAGACTCTCAACTTTTGAAACAGGTGCCGATTTATTTATAAAATATGGAAAGCTCATATAAAGATTACATGATTTTGATTCTAATCTAACTAACATTGCTCTTAGGATACTTTCAAATGACTCTACAGATATCTCTTTTTCATTTTCATTAAGTATTTCTACAAAACGCGACATGTGCGTCCCTTTGAAATTGTGGGGGAGTTGCACGTACATATCAAAATTAGCAATTGTATGCTGTGAACCGCTAGATTTATCCTTAACAACAATAGGGTGTTTTATAGATTTAATTCCTACCTGATCAATATCAAGGTGTCTTTTATCAGCTATATTTTGAACGTCTTCGATTAGTTCTGGTGTAGTTGGTCTATTCATGAATCAAGTAAATTCTTTAAAAAACTCCATGTTAGCACTACTTCAAGCTCTTAACAATTTTATTAAAAATACTATTTTTATCTAAACCACATTGTTTATATATTTCTTCTTGTGATCCATGATCCACAAATTTATCGGGTATACCCAGAATTAAAGTTGGCATTACTATCTTATTTTTACTAAGAATCTCAAGAACAGCTGAGCCGGCTCCACCACAAATCGTATTATCTTCCACTGTAACGATAAGATCGTGTGTTTTAGATAATTGTTTAATTATTGATTCATCAATAGGTTTGATAAATCTCATATCAACGAGTGTTGCATTTAAATCATTTGCAATATCAATACAATTATTTAGCACAGGACCAAAGGCAAGGATAGCTATTTTTTTTCCTGAAATAAGTGTCTTGCTTTTACCTAATTTAATATCATCTAAATGTTTATTGATTGCTGTCCCCAGACCGCTTCCACGTGGGTATCTGACAGCACAAACGCCATTATAGTTATATCCAAACTCAAGCATTGAATAACATTCAGATTCGTTGCTTGGGGCCATAAATACAATATTTGGAATACATCTTAAAAAAGATATATCAAAGTTTCCTGAATGAGTTGGGCCATCTGCCCCAACAATTCCTGCTCGATCAATAGCGAATAACATAGGTATATTTTGAAGAGCAATATCGTGTATAAATTGATCGTAGCCACGCTGAAGAAAAGAAGAATAAATCGCAACTACAGGTTTAATTTTATTTGATGATAGACCTGCAGCAAATGTAAGTGCATGTTGCTCAGCAATTCCAACATCAAAAAATCTTTTCGGATATTTTTTTGCAAATTTTGTTAAGCCTGACCCATCAGCCATCGCTGGTGTAATTGCACATAATTGTTTATTTTTCTTCCCAGCATCTAATAACCACTCTGAAAATACCTCTGTATAAGTAATCTTCTTAATGGCGGTTGTTTTTTTACTTATTCCGTGAAACTTATTCGGATCAGATTCAGCTGGGGTATATCCAAATCCTTTTTTTGTCGCTATATGAAGGAATTGTGGACCACTTAGTGACTTTATATTTGAAAGTGTGTCAATCAATATATCTATATCATGCCCATCGATTGGCCCTATATAATTAAATCCAAATTCTTCAAATAAGGTACCAGGTATTACCATGCCCTTAACATGTTCTTCAGTCTTTCTTGCTAGCTCAAGGACAGGTGGAAGTGATGAAAAAACTGCTTTACCTGATTTTTTTACGCTTCCGTAAATTTTGCCAGATAAAAGTTTTGAAAGATAATTATTAAGTGCCCCTACATTTTTTGAAATTGACATATCGTTATCATTAAGAATTACGAGAAAGTCGTTCTCTGATGCACCAGCATTGTTCAGTCCCTCAAAAGCCATCCCACCAGTCATGCCTCCATCCCCAATAACTGCTATTGCTTTATTCGATGATTTACTGATTCTAAATGCCTCACTCATACCAAAGGCTGCTGAAATTGAAGTGCTAGAGTGACCGGTTCCAAAATTGTCATAAATACTTTCTTGTACATTTGGGAAACCTGATAGACCACCTTTTTTTCGAAGTGAACTCATCATGTTTTTTCTACCTGTGATGATTTTATGGGTATAGGTTTGATGCCCAACATCCCAAACTATTTTATCTTTAGGTGCATCAAAGACATAATGAATAGCAAGTGTAAGCTCTATCGCACCCAAATTGGATGAAAGGTGACCGCCTGTCTCAAATACACTGTCAATAAGAAACTCGCGAATTTGATTAGCCAGAGTTTTTAGCTCATCTCTAGTAAGTTTTTTTAAATCTTGGGGACTTTTAATTTGGTCAATCAACATTTTTTATTTAGTATTCTCTGGAATAAATCTTATCAGCTAAATAAATAAGTGGTTGTGTATTGCCAGGAATTTTACCAATTAGCTTTTTAATATTTGAATAAAGATTATCTTTAATCTTTTTTGATTCTGGAATGCCGACGATATTAACATAGGTTGCTTTTTTTGCTTTTTGATCTTTTCCACTTGTTTTACCTAGGCATTCTGAGCTTGAGGAATTATCCAAAATATCATCAACAATTTGATATAACTGCCCAATCTGAAAAGCTAATTTTGAAATTGTGCTCTCTATAGATAAATTGAAAGACTTTGAGATTGAATAGGGCATAACACATGAGGCGTGAATAAGTTTGCCTGTTTTATTTTTTTGCATTTCTTCAAGCAACCTAACATCAATTTTTTTATTCGATGATTCCATATCTAGAGATTGACCTAAAGCCATCCCCTCAATACCAATAGCTTTTGATAACTGTGATATTAAAATAATTTTTTGTTGGTCTTTAATCTTAAAATCCTGAGAGGATAAAACTTCGAATGCTAGGGATTGAAGAGCATCTCCTGCAAGAATAGCTTGCGCAATACCATATTTTACGTGACAAGATGGCAGCCCTCTTCTAAGAGAATCATCGTCCATATCAGGAAGATCATCATGTGTAAGAGAATAAGCATGAATAGTTTCAATTGATGCAGCAATAAAATCGAGTTGATTTTTATCTATGTTATCAATCTCTCCTATCGCATAAACCAGTAAAGCTCTAAATCTTTTACCACCATTAAGTAGTGCGTAGTTTGATGCTTCATAAATTGTTTTAGATAAGCTTTTTTTATCTAATTTTTTTTTAAGAAAATTTGTAATTCTTGATTTTTGAGAAATTTGCCATTCATCGAGTAAATTATTCATCTTTATTAAAATTTTCTAAAACGTCATCTTTTGAGAGCACCTCAACTTTTTGTTCGATTTTTTTTAATTTATTTTGTGCGTCCTTAATTAAATTAATACCCTTTTCGTATGACTTTAGGGATTCTTCTATGTTTAGATTATCGCTTTCCATTTTATTAACAATTGATTCGAGTTCAGTTAGTAATTTTTCTAGATTTAAATTGTCTGTTGGCATAAATTTAATCACTTAATAAATAATTTCTTACATCGAAGATTTCTTCCTCGATTACCTCGTGACCCATTTTATATTCTTTTAGTACAAAATTCTTGTTAATTTTGTACTTTTCGTAGGAGCTCTTTGCTATATTAATGCTAATAATGTCATCATAAACCCCATGAATTGCAAGTATTTTTTGATGAGATTTATTTTCTGTAATCACCATATCAGGTAGATAGCCTGAAAGTGAAATTATTTTAGTAAATTCAAATTTTGAATTTAATCCTATATATTGAGCAAGAGCAGCTCCTTGCGAAAATCCCCCTATAAATAATTTTGGTCTATTCAATACATTATATTTTGATTGAATAATCGATTCAATTAGGGCCTTAGATTCATTTAAACCCAGATTGTCTTGAGTTTTAAAATTTAAAGAATCAATATCATACCAGCCACGCATTTCATAACCTTGATTCATTGTAATTTTTCTGAAAGGCGCATTAGGGAGGATAAACATGAAATTATTTAAATGAAGCTTCTCAATGAAAGATATAAAATCATTTTGATCAGCACCTAATCCATGTAGCCAAATTACTAAAGCTTTTGGTAAGGTTTGTTGATTAATTATAATCATAAAAAAAGCGGATTCTAGATCCGCTTTTTATTTGATATTTTTATTTTATTGCGATTCAACATATTTCTTGAATCCCTCTAATCCAGGCCCCACTATTTTTTTTACTGCTGCTACAGCTGTTGCGTCATCTTGGCCTTCAGGAATTGGTGGGTTTAATTTATATGTTCTGTAAAATCTTGCAGTCCACTGAACAATTGACTCATTATCGTTAGCACCTTTTTTAACCCTGATTTGAGCATTATAATCTGAGAAGGGAACATCTTTTTCTATGAGTTCATATTTTGCTTTCATTAATTTATCCTTGAAAGACCTTACTTTCATGATCTTTTTTAATTCAGAATAGTTTTTTAATGCTTCCCATGTTTTTTGTGGTGAAGCTGCTATGGTCACTGATTCCTGGACTTTTTGCGGTGTTGGGCCATGCGAAAAAACTGATGCTGAAAACATGATGGCCACCAAGGCAAATATAATTTTTTTCATCCCCTAAATCCTTTATAAGTAATTTTAAATATTCAATATACTACTATAAAAACTTTAATGAAGTATAAAATCTCCGAACGAACGACTTTGTGCTCCGGTTTTTATTTCTTTTATAAGTTGTAAACTTTGAGCATCAAAAATTGATATTGAATCACACCCCAATTTGTGTTTACTAATAGATTTAGTTTGAAGTTAAAATCTAAATTTTCAGGAGTCTCACCCGTTTCTATTGTTTTTATAGTTTTTTTTGAGCTCAAGTCAAAAATGGTTAATGTATCGTCAACGGTATTTGTGATATATGCAATTTCATTATGAACTCTTACATTATATGGATGGGCTCCAACTAAAAAATTATATTTTGACCAATCAACTAAATTTATAACACTCACAGAATCATCATAAACATTCGCTACGTAAACAAAGTCATCTATTGAATATATACCAAATGGATGAGCACCTGCTTTTATTTTTTTTACTAATTTATGGTCTTTGTCATAAATTTCGATAGTATTTTCATCTCGATTACTGATAATTATATACTGATATTTTTCATTAAAAGTAACTCCCGAGGGTGTCTTGCCAACTTTAAATGAACCACTCACTTTCAAATCTTCCACTGAAATTGTAAGAATGTTATTTTTGAACCAGTCAGTGATATAAATTTCTGTTTCCTCTGAGTTTGATGTCAGACTGAGTGGCGCAGTGTGTAATTTAATTGTTTTTATTAATTTATCATTTACTGCGTCAATGACCGAGATATCATCGGTGCCAACATTACCAATAAAAACCAATTGTTTTTTTTGTAGAACAGTTATGCCAAGAGGTGCAACCCCAACATTTATGGTTTTAACTTTTTTTAATGAATTAAGATTTATAACAGATACCGTATTATCGCCTTGGTTGGTTATATATGCCTTAGATATATTCTCTTTATTAAAGCTGTCTAAGTAAATAAAATAAAGAAATACTAGAAAAAAAGTTAAAATAAAAAAATATAAAATTTTAGAAGTAAAAATTGATAATTTTTTTTGTTTCATGATTTTTAAACGGTTAAATAATTAAAAAAAAGTTATTAATATTTATAAGGATAACACTGATGATTGATAAAGAAGGGTATCGTGAAAATGTAGCGATAGTAATAATTAATAAGGATCGAAAAGTACTTTGGGCTAAAAGAGCAAGTGAAAATGCATGGCAATTTCCTCAAGGTGGAGTTAAGTCAAATGAAAAAATAGAAGATGCAATGTTTCGAGAACTAAAAGAAGAGGTTGGTATCAGCAAAGACAAAGTAAAGATTCTTGGAAAAACAAATGACTGGTTATATTACGATGTGCCAAAAAATTGGATTAGAAAAGATAATAATTTGTATAAAGGGCAAAAGCAAATTTGGTTTTTATTGAAATTTTTAGGAGACGAGAGTGATATTTTCCTTAAAAATGCAATAAAACCTGAATTTGATGATTGGTCTTGGATTGACTATTGGATACCTAATGATAAGGTAATAGACTTTAAGAGAGATGTTTATTCAAAAGCTTTAAAGCAATTAGCTGTTTTTATTGAAATTTAATTAACCCAACTCAGCAATTATTGATTCCCCGTTCTTCACTTTCTGACCTACCTGAACTCTTATTGATGTTTTTAATGGAAGATAAAGGTCTACTCTTGATCCAAACTTAATAAATCCATATCTTTCTCCGCGTGTAACACTATCTCCTGTTTTCTTATAGCAGAGAATTCTTCTTGCAATGAGTCCAGCAATTTGAACGCATGTAATAGTTTGTTTAGGATTTTTTTTGCTTGAATAATAATTGCACACCTCTCATTTTCTAAGGAAGCTTTAGATAAAGCAGCATTAAGAAATTTTCCAGAGAAATATATTTTTTTCAATATTATTCCATCAATAGGAGCTTTATTCGAATGCACATTAAATACATTCATAAAGACACTTACCTTAATAGATTTCTTTTTTTGATATGGATCAATAGTTTCATCTATTGCTATGACTTTTCCATCAGCCCCTGAAACAACAACATTTTTTTTTGTACTAATTTTTCTTGGGGGGTCTCTAAAAAATTGAATAATAAAAATACTGATTATCCAAAATGGTATTGAGGCTATGACATTAACATATGATACATATGCGCTTATAAAAAAGCTGATTATTATAAATAACCAGCCTTCTTTAGCTATAATTGGGTAATTCTTCAATTAACTGATTTATCTACAATTTTTTTAATCCAAGGCATCATTTTTCTAAGAGATTCTCCAACCTGCTCTATTTTATGTTGCCGCTGTGTTTCTCTTTTTGCTGGAAGATCTCCAACATTATCTACAAACTCTTTTGCAAATGTGCCATCTTGAATTTCTTTAAGGATTTCCTTCATACGAATTTTAGTTTCAGGTGTTATGATTCTTGGACCTCTTGTGACATCACCATACTCTGCTGTATTAGAAATTGAATACCTCATATTAGCTATACCGCCTTCATACATCAAATCTACGATAAGCTTTAATTCATGAAGGCATTCAAAATATGCCATTTCAGGCTCATAGCCAGCCTCAACTAATGTTTCAAATCCAGCTTGAACTAATGCAGTTGTCCCTCCACACAGAACCACTTGCTCTCCAAATAAATCCGTTTCTGTTTCATCTTTGAAAGTTGTTTCAATAATACCTGTTCTTCCCCCACCTATAGCAGATGCATAAGACAAGGCAATGTCTTTTGCATTATTAGTAGCATCTTGATTAACTGCAATCAAATCTGGAATACCCCCACCTCTGACAAATTCTGATCTTACTGTATGTCCAGGTGCTTTTGGAGCTATCATAATTACATTAAGATCTTCTCTTGGTTTAATTTGTTTGAAATGGATATTAAAGCCATGGGCAAATGCAAGACTTGAACCTTGTTTCAGGTTTGGCTCAATCTTTTCAGAATAAAGTTTAGGTTGAAATTCATCAGGCGCTAAAATCATTACTAAATCTGCATAAGCTGTAGCTTCCTCAATAGATTTGACACTCAAATTAGCTTTCGATGCTTTTTTAGCAGAGTCAGAACCCTCTCTTAAACCAACCACAACATCAACACCTGAGTCACTTAAATTATTTGCATGAGCATGCCCTTGGGAACCGTAGCCAATAATTGCTACCTTCATACCTTTTATAATATTTAAATCCGCATCTTTATCATAATAAATTTTCATACTATTCCTTAAAAAATTATATTTTTAAAATTCTATCGCCTCTTCCGATACCTGAGGCTCCTGTTCTGACAATTTCAATAATCAATGAGTCATTAAAGCTTTTCAAATAGTTATCAAGCTCTGTCGAAGTACCTGTGAACTCAATTGTGAGTATATTTTCAGAGGAATCAATTATTCGCCCCCCAAAATTATTACTAAGCTGCTGAACTTCATCTCGATGTCGGCCATTCGCCTTTAATTTTACTAAAACTAATTCTCGTTCAATGTGATCACCATCATGTAAATCAAGAACTTTCACCACATCAATAAGCTTATTTAATTGTTTAATAATTTGCTCGATTACCTCATCTGATCCGCTAGTGACTATTGTCATTCTTGATAATGATTGATCTTGAGTTGGCGCCACAGACAAGGATTCAATATTATATCCTCTTGCTGAAAAAAGTCCTGATACTCTTGAAAGAGCCCCTGACTCATTTTCCATTAACAGTGAAATAATATGTCTCATTTATAGATCTTCTGCACCATCAGCTAATATCATTTCCGATAGGCCTTTACCATTAGGAACCATAGGAAAAACATTTTCAGTTTGATCAGTTATAAAATCTAAAAACACAAGCCTTTCTTTAAGTTTTGGAGAAAATGCCTCCTTCAAAGCACTTTCAATATCTGAAGATTTTTCAATTTTCATACCAACGTGTCCATAAGATTCGGCAAGTTTCACAAAATCTGGCAGGGCATCCATATATGATTCAGCATAGCGATTTCCATAAAAAAACTCTTGCCATTGCCTAACCATACCCATGTAGCGATTATTTAAGTTAATTATTTTTACTGGTAAATTAAATTGTTTGCATGTAGATAGCTCTTGAATACACATTTGAATAGATGCTTCTCCAGTTACACAAGCAACTTGAGAATCAGGAAAAGCAAGTTGACATCCCATTGCATAGGGGAGGCCAACACCCATCGTGCCTAAACCTCCAGAATTTATCCATCTTCTAGGTTTATTAAATGGATAGTATTGAGCAGCCCACATTTGATGTTGACCAACATCTGAAGTAATAAAGGCCTCACCATTTGTGACCTCATGAAGCTTTTGTATAACTTTTTGAGGTTTAATTTCAGTTCCATCGTCCTCAAACTTCATACAATCTTTACTTTTCCATTGGTTGATAGTTTTAAGCCACCCAGAACCTGACACTTTAAGGTTTTTATTTTTTTGTTCTTTAAATGTTGATATGAGTTCTTTAAGAACAAGATTTACATCACCAACAATTGGAATATCTATTTTTACTCTTTTTGAAATGGATGCAGGATCAATATCAATATGTATTATTTTTTTAGGTTTGGCTAAAAAATGATCAGGATTACCAATTACCCTATCATCAAATCTTGCGCCAACTGCCAATAAAACATCACATTCTTGCATTGCCATATTCGCTTCGTAAGTTCCATGCATACCAAGCATTCCTAGAAAGTTTTCATGCGAAGCAGGAAAGCCTCCCAATCCCATAAGTGTATTAGTGATAGGAAATCCTAGGAGCTGAACGAATTCTGTTAGAGCTTCTGATGCATCTCCGAGTACTACACCCCCGCCAGAGTAAACCATCGGCTTTTCAGCATTAATGAGAAGCTCAAGAGCCTTATTGATTTGTCCACTATGGCCCTGTTTGATAGGGTTATATGATCTAAGCGTAATATTTTCTGGGTAAATAAATTCTGCAGTTTCGGCTGTTATATCTTTAGGTATATCAACCAATACAGGGCCTGGCCGACCTGTGGCTGCCAAATAGAAAGCTTTCTTAATAGTACTTGCAATATTTTTGATATTTTTGACTAAAAAATTATGCTTGACACAAGGTCTTGTGATCCCAACGGTATCACATTCTTGAAAAGCATCTTGGCCAATAGCATGGGTAGGAACTTGTCCGCTAATAATTACCATTGGAATGGAATCCATATGAGCGGTTGCAATTCCAGTTACGGCATTAGTTGCTCCAGGTCCAGATGTTACAAGGGCAACACCCACATCACCTGTTGCTCTTGAATAGGCATCCGCAGCGTGAACAGCTGCCTGCTCATGCCTAACAAGAACATGTTTAAATGAATTTTGTTTGAAAATTGCATCATAAATATTTAGAACGGCTCCCCCAGGATAACCAAAAACAAATTTAACGTTTTCTTTTTGAAGGGACCGGATAACAATTTCAGCACCAGTGATAGTTTCAGCTTTCATGAAAATACAATAATAATAAACAGATATGATAACCTTTTGCTATGTCTTCCTCAAGCTTATGTAGGCTTTTGAGGCGAAAAAAGCATTGAATAGTCAATTGATTTTATATTTTTAGTAATAGCACCAATAGATATTCTGTCCACCCCAGTTTTTGCGTATTTTATAATATTTTTTTCATTAATATTTCCTGAAGCCTCAAGTAATGCTTGACCGTTATTTAGTTGAACTACTTTTTTTAATTCTTCAATAGAAAAATTATCTAATAATATATTTTTTGACCCAAAAGAAAGTGCCTCAATAAATTCTTTAATGCTCTCGACTTCAACTTGCACATTTTTTAAATTATCAATATTTATTAACATTTTCTTTATTGAGCCAAATGCAGTTTTATGGTTCTCTTTTAACAAGATTTGATCAAATAATCCTATCCTTTGATTATTGCCACCTCCTACTTGAACTGCATACTTTTGAGCGATCCTTAAACCGGGGATTGTTTTTCGTGTATCAAATAGCTTTGTTGGAGAATTTTTAATTAAACTTTTTAAATATGCAGTTGAAGTTGCTGTACCTGAGAGTAATTGTAAAAAATTTAGAGCTACTCTCTCACCCTTTAAGATAGATTTAAAAAACCCATCAAGAATACAAACAGTTTGATTTTTTCTTGCTCTATCTCCATCCTTTATTAGCCAGGTAATTTTGATATTCTTATCTATTTGTCTAAAGCATTCTTCAACCCATGATTTGCCGCAAAAAATTGCACTTTCTTTAATCTTAATTTTGGCTTGGCCTTTTAAATCATTTGCTAATAAGTTTGTTGTTATGTCAGATGTACCCAAATCTTCTTTTAATGCATTTTTAATATTTATTTTAATTGCATTTGATAACATTGTTTTTGTGAGCCTGTTTTTTCTCATTATTTATTCAACGCCTTATTTATTTGACCCCCTCCTAAACAAATATTACTTTCATAAATAACAACAGATTGACCTGGAGTAATCGCCCATTGCTTTTGGCCAAACATGATTGAGCAATTCCCTGCAGAATAATTATCAATTTCACATGGTGCATCCATTTGTCTATATCTTGTTTTTGCAGAATAAACCCAATTAAGTTTCGGTTTTATTCCAGAAATCCAATGTAAATCATCTGCTAATAAACCGTCACTCAGAAGAAGAGGGTGGTCATGTCCTTGACCAACTAGTAGAGTATTATTTTTGATATCTTTCTCTAAAACAAACCAAGGCAAACCACTTCCATTTTTTGTGCCTCCGATATTGAGACCTTGTCTCTGACCAATTGTATAAAAATTTACTCCATTATGTTCTCCAATCTCATTTCCATCTATATCAAAAATTAAACCTGGATTCTTTTTTAATATATTTTTCAATGAATTCAGCAAAAGGCCTCTCCCCAATAAAACAAATTCCGGTAGAGTCTTTTCTGTCGTGATTATGAAGTTTATGTTCTTTAGCTAGGGCCCTAACATCTGATTTTAATAAACCACCCAAAGGAAAAATTGATTTAGACAATTGAGATTGATTTAATCTGTGTAAAAAATAGCTTTGATCTTTTGTCCCATCAAAAGCTTTTACTAGATGAAAAAGACCATCCTTTTCAATAATATTAGCATAATGACCAGTTGCGATTTTTGAGGCACCCATCTTAAAGGCATGCTTAAGAAAAGCTTCAAATTTAATTTCTGAATTACATAAAATATCTGGATTTGGAGTGATACCTTTTTCTAAACCAGAAATGAATAGAGAAAAAACTTTTTTCTTATATTCCTTGGCAAAATTTACTACTTCAATATCTATACCTATTTTTTCTGAAACTGATACTGCATCTATTAAATCTTGTTTACTTGTGCAATACTCATCATCATCATCATCTTCCCAATTTTTCATGAAAAGGCCAGTTACTTTGTATCCTTGATTTTTTAAAAGCCAGGCACTTACAGCTGAATCAACACCTCCGGATAAACCTACAATAATATGTTTTGCCATTAAGGGAGGCTAATTTCTTTTGATTTAGAATAGGCTGCTTTAATTGCCTGGGTAAAAATTACATCTAGATTTTTTTTATTAAGTAGATTTATGGCTGCCTCCGTAGTGCCACCTTTAGATGCAACTTTGGAAATTTGTTCTGCAAAATTATCAATAGATATGCCAGCCTTTCCTGATCCAATGACCGTTTGTATTACTAACTTTTTGGCATTTTTTTTGTCTAGTCCGAGTTCTACTGCTGATTTGATCATGGTATCTATGAAATAAAAAATATACGCAGGCCCACTTCCAGATATCGCAGTGACAATATCTAAGTCTGATTCTTTCTTTACCCATAAAATTTCCCCTATAGACTTAAATATTTTTGAAATAATAGTGGTTAGATTTGATTTATTTATTTGTTTAGATTTGCCATATAAACCTGTTATAGCTTCACCATCTCTTGCACATAAATTTGGCATTGCTCTAAAAATATCTATATCGTTTTGAAGGTTAGTTAAATTATTAATAATAAAGTTTTTGATTGCAGTAGTTGTAACCCCTGCAGCAATAGAAATTATTATTGGGATATCTTTTTTTCCTAAAATTAACGAATTGATTTCTTCACAGACCGATTTAATTTGGTTGGGTTTAACGGCTAGTAAAACAATATCTGAATTATTAAATTTTATCCCATTGAGCTCTTTAAGTACTTGGGTTTTTTTATAATTTTTTTCATTAATATAAACTCTTCGCTCACTATTTTTCTCAATTAAAAAAATTTTACCAAATAGTTTTTTATCTATTCTTTGGTAAATAGCCTCAGCCATATTTCCGTATCCAATAAAATAAAGTTTATTTTTCATTGTATTTTTCTCTTACCAAAAATCTTTGTTCCAATTCTTACAAGATTAGACCCATTCTGTATAGCTAACAAGTAATCATTAGACATTCCCATTGATAAAGTATCAATAGAGTTATATTTTATTTTTAATTTTTCGTATATTTCTCTCATAGTTTTGTATTGTGATAACAAAGTTTTTCTCTCACTTTCTTTTGACGGAATGGCCATTATTCCTCTTAANTTTAAACTTTTAAGATTATNCACAAGCTCAGCAAAATCAAATACTTCACTAACATTTATTCCACTTTTGGAAGCTTCATCACTAATATTAATTTGAATGCAAATATTTAATGGATTTTTTGTATCTCTATTTTGGTTTAATTTATTTGCTATTTTGATTCGGTCAACAGTTTGAACCCATGAAAAATGTTCTGATATGAGTTTACATTTATTACTCTGAATAGGGCCTATAAAATGCCACTCAATATCAAGGCTGTTAAGCAATTCTTTTTTTTCAAGTGCTTCCTGAACATAATTTTCACCAAAAATACTTTGACCTGCATCAAATGCAGCCTTTATTGCAGAATAATTTTGCCCTTTGCTAACGGCTACAAGACGAATATTTTTTTCGCCTGTATTAGGATTTTGTTCAATTTCTTCTCGAACAGTTTTTATATTATCTTTAATTTCTAACATATCTTTTAAAACAAAAAACCAAGCTCAAAGCCTGGTTTATGTAAATTTTATCAAAAAGTTTTGATTATTTTTTCTTAGCTACAGGCTTTTTCTTAGCTACAGGCTTTTTCTTAGCTACAGGCTTTTTCTTTGCTGCTGGTTTTTTCTTTGCTGCTGGTTTTTTCTTTGCTACAGGCTTTTTCTTTGCTGTTGGTTTTTTCTTAGCATTTGTATCTTTTCCGAGAAGAGCATTTAGTAATTTTTCGAGCATAGTTATTTTCCTGATTAAATTATTTAGCCATC
>JGI20153J14295_10001283_pt1 | contig 19534 bp, 14 predicted proteins | sample COG_03_FD_14295 | JGI IMG/M metagenome (IMG submission 14295) | reverse complement strand
TGGGAAACCGACTCGGCCGTTTTACGTTGCCAGTTAAGCCAGCCGATCCCAGCATTTGGTAGTGCAGTCTTCGAACAGAATGCCGGTCAGGCGCTGCGTTTTTATTTGTATAGTCCGGCCAATCCATTGGCTAAGGGTCAGGCGGTTTTGACCTCGCAGGCTCCGCGATGGAATCCTGATTTAGCCGACGATGAGTTAGGTCTGGTGAATGTTTTGGAAGGCTCCCAGCCTATTGAGCTGGAGTCCGCAATGGCTAATCGCTTGGTGGCGGAGCTCTATGCCGGTAAATCGCCACGTTTTTTGCGCCGCGCTTGGTATGCGCAAGGGCAAGCGGTCGAGGTGGCGATGTCTTCGGTGGCCTTTCGTTCAGCGTACGTCGAATATCAACAATGCTTATCTGCGCTTTCTCCGGTTGGCTTTGATCAGCTAGAGCGCTCGCGCGTGCAGTTTGATAGTGACAAAGCAGCCATTACCTCTAAGGCGCAAGAGTGGCTCAATACCATGGCCGATTATTTATCGCGCGCTACCGATGTCGAGCAGCTGTTTATCGACGGACATACCGATAATACCCACAATACNTCCTACAACAGCGAGCTGTCGCGCCGGCGTGCAGAGGCTGTTGCGGATTANCTTGCGAGNAAGGGTATTTCTCGCAATCAGCTGACCGTTCGCTTTCATGGCGAGCGNTTTCCTGTNTCCCCNAATACCAGCGTNGCCGGTAAAGCCGANAANCGGCGCGTGACGCTNCGAGTAGAGCGGGTGCCNCANCCNATTGCCCNGCGCTAAAGCGGCGTATTTTTCNGCNTAGGCCATTCNCANGGTGTGATGGGCCGCATGACCTGTTTTTCTGCGGTTTATGTGCAAGTTTGCGTATATTCAGTCCATGCTAACAGTCTCTTTTTTCGGTAAACTGCTTCGCTTTAAGCAAGGCGCTAGTTTGTAGCCTCAGCTTGGCGCTTATACTCTGTCTGCGAGATAGAGAGAACGGCGGGCTGGGTAATTGTTTAGACAATGTTTAGCGCAGATCTTCGCAGCAACGACTTCAACTGTCTTTAACGCTGGATTACGGTATGTCGATGTAGAGTCGATAACGTTCTGGCAGGAAACGTTTCATGAGCAAAATTAAAAAAGTGGTACTCGCCTATTCAGGTGGCCTAGATACATCAGTAATCGCTAAGTGGTTACAGCAGACCTATGATTGCGAAGTGGTGACTTTCACCGCTGATATTGGCCAAGGGGAAGAAGTTGAGCCGGCGAGAAGTAAGGCGCAGGCATTGGGCATCAAAGAAATCTATATTGACGACTTACGTGAAGAATTTGTGCGCGATTATGTTTTTCCGATGTTTCGCGCCAACACTATTTATGAAGGCGAATATTTGTTGGGTACCTCAATCGCGCGACCACTGATTGCCAAGCGGATGATTGAAATTGCCAACGAAACTGGCGCTGATGCTATTTCACATGGTGCAACCGGCAAAGGTAATGATCAGGTTCGGTTTGAGTTGGGCGCGTATGCATTAAAGCCCGGTGTACAGGTCATTGCCCCATGGCGTGAATGGGACCTTAACTCTCGCGATAAACTTATGTCTTACTGCGAGCAGCATAAGATTCCAGTTGAGATGAAGCGCGGTAAAAAATCGCCGTATTCGATGGACGCTAACTTGCTGCATATCTCCTATGAGGGTGGCAATCTCGAGGATCCTTGGAACGAGCCCGACGAAGACATGTGGCGCTGGTCAGTATCCCCCGAGGCTGCGCCAGAGCAAGCTCAATATATTGAATTGGATTATCAGTCAGGCGATATCATTGCGGTTGACGGCATCCGCAAAACCCCGGCGACTATTTTGGCTGAGCTAAATGAAATAGGTGGTAAGCACGGTATTGGCCGGCTGGATATTGTTGAAAACCGGTATGTAGGCATGAAGGCGCGCGGTTGTTACGAAACGCCAGGTGGCACCATTATGCTGCGAGCGCATCGAGCCATTGAGTCGCTGACCTTGGACCGAGAAGTGGCTCATTTAAAAGATGAGTTGATGCCTCGCTATGCCTCATTAATTTACAATGGCTACTGGTGGTCACCCGAGCGTAAAATGTTGCAAATGGCTATCGATGAATCACAAAAAATGGTTAACGGCACGGTGCGTCTCAAGTTGTACAAAGGTAACGTGACCGTCGTTGGCCGACAGTCTGCCGATAGTCTGTTTGATGAGTCTATAGCCACCTTTGATGAAGATGAAGGAGCTTACAATCAGCAAGATGCCGAGGGCTTTATTAAGCTTAATGCACTGCGTATGCGTATCGCGGCGAACAAAGGCCGTAAGTTCGATTAGGCAGTATTTAAGTCCGGAGCAAGCTCACTCATGGTTTTGCAAGCTATGAGTGAGACCTTAAACGAATAATTAATAGTGCACCAACCTCGCGCTTGGTCGTTAGTTGATTTTAAAAGTGTGTGTTAGGAGAGGGTTTTTTGATGCCGCTTATCAATATTCAGGCTCCCTTAGCCTGACACCTATGTATGACGCGGCGCGTCTTCCCAGCTTAATGATCTGGAGCTGCCTATGAAACTACTAACCCTGTGGCCTTGGCAAAGGACGCGCGCTGTGCAGCCAGCTTCGCAGATTAAGCGCTGTCAAGACTCTGCGCTAACGCGCTTTTTTACTCGTCTTGCTACTCGTCTTCCTCATTGCCTTGCTCATAGCCTTTCTCTTGTGCCGCTGTGGCTTTCGCTGCATCTGCTGTTTGTCAGCACGGTCACTGTAGCGAACACGCCTGCGACAGATGTTGTTGCCATGGATGTGGTTCCCCTAAATAGTGCAGTTGATGATCCTTCTCTTGACGACGCTTCTCTTGATGATGCCGCTGATGGGCAGGCTGAGGAGTCTGTTGAGGCTGTGGCTGACAATTCGGTGCTTGATCAATCCCATAGTTATGTGACCGCTCGGTTTGACTCCTTGGCGCGCTGGATTGATGGTTATTTTGGCGTTGCTCGGACGGACATCGAAACGGCTCATTCTTTTGTGCGTGTGCGTTATGACAACCTTTGGGAAGAATCTGGTGAAACTGCCAATAACATACGCGTGCGTGGCAAAGTTAATTTGCCGCTACTTGATGAGCGTTTGAAATTGGTATTTTTTGATGAAGATGAGGATTTGCTTGCGCAAGAAAGCTTGGAAGAACTGGGTGAGGAGCAAGACAATTCAGGAGGCGTAGGCTTACAATATAATATTGCCGAGCGGCAAAAGTTTCGCATCGATTATCGGCTAGGTTTGCGCTCTGGCAGTCAGCTGCGCACAGGCGTGCGTGGGCGCTACACCTTGCCCATTAACGACCGCGCCTTGCTGCGCCTAACTGAAAACATATACTGGCAAGATACCCGGGGTTTTGGTTCTACAACAACCATCGAAGCCGATTATTCAATCAATGAGCGCCAGTTAATTCGCTGGACTAACCGCTTAGATTTTGGCGAAGAGTCACCGGGCCTGCCTTGGCAATCGGTGTTGTCACTCAGCCACGTCTTTAAAGAAAACCATGCGGTGGCTTATTATATTCGTGCCAGTGGTGATACGCGGCCTGATTACATAACGACCGACTATGGCCCTGGTTTTTTGTATCGAATTAATCTTTGGAAAAAATGGTTTTATGTGGAATTCGAGCCTAACTATTTATGGCGGCGTCTACCCGAAACGAATAAGCACGAGGGCGTGCTAGGCGCCACGATACGATTTGAGGTTTTATTTAGCGAAGATTATCGTCAGGTCGTGCATCCCGACTAGCCTGTCTATTATATTTCGTCAAGCCTCCTTACAGTTTTGCTGGTGGCTTTGGCTTTTGATGACGCCGGTTTTTGATAACTATCGTCTTTGATAACTATGGCCTAAGCCGTCTTTAGGCTAACTATTTTTAATCAATATCTAACGGAAGCCATATGCCTGTAATTAATGAATTTATAAATAGCCTTAATTCGCTGGTTTGGGGAGTGCCGATGTTGGTGCTTATTTTGGGCACGGGTATTTATTTAACGGTTATTTTGAAATTTTTGCCTTGGCGAAAACTCGGCGAGGCCTTTCGTCAATTGTTCGCTAAACCTGCGGGGCATAACGGCGAAATTACTCCGTTTGGCGCCTTAATGACATCCCTATCGGCGACAATTGGTACGGGTAATATCGCCGGTGTGGCAACGGCTATAGCGCTGGGTGGGCCCGGTGCTTTGTTTTGGATGTGGTTAACGGCTCTATTTGGTATGGCCACCAAATATGCAGAAGCCGTATTGGCTATTCGTTTTCGTGAGACTAATGAGCAGGGCGAGCATCGCGGCGGGCCGATGTACTACATTAAAAATGGGCTCGGTCAAAAATGGAGTTGGCTGGGTACGGCCTTTGCGGTATTTGGCGCGATAGCCGGTTTTGGTATTGGTAACACCGTACAAAGTAATTCTGTTGCTAGTGGGCTTGCGGCGAATTATGGGATCAGTTCATGGGTCACAGGGCTGCTAATGTTTGTGATGGTGGGCTTGGTGCTGCTTGGCGGTATTCGCCGTATTGCTGCGGTAGCTACATGGTTAGTGCCCTTTATGGCGCTCGCCTATTTGAGTTGTGGATTGTGGATTATTGGCACCAACCTTGAGGCGGTGCCCGCGGCGCTGAGTTTAATCATTAACAGCGCCTTTACAGGCCACGCTGCCACTGGAGGCTTTGCAGGCGCAGCCATGATTGCGGCTATTCGATTTGGTGTGGCCCGAGGCATTTTTTCTAACGAGGCTGGTCTGGGTAGCGCGCCTATTACCCATGCCCACGCCAACACCGATCAACCGGTAAAGCAGGGTTTGGTGGCTATGCTGGGTACTTTTATCGATACGCTTTTGGTGTGTAGTGTAACGGGATTGGTCATTGTAATGATGGGGTCTTGGACCACCGGAGAGTCTTCGGCCGCGCTTACCTCTATGGCGTTTGACACGGCGTTGCCGGGCATCGGTGCACATGTGGTTGGCGTAGGTTTGGCGTTATTTGCATTTACTACCGTCTTGGGATGGAGTATTTACGGTGAGCGCTGTGCTGGTTTCTTGTTAGGTGAGCGAGCTATTATTCCGTTTAGAATATTGTGGACACTCGCCGTGCCATTGGGTGCGGTGGCCGATTTAGAGTTTATATGGTTGTTAGCTGACACGTTAAATGCGCTTATGGCACTGCCTAATTTGGTGGCGTTGTTATTGCTCAGCCCCGTGGTGGTGAGCTTGACGCGAGAATACTTCAGTGAGCAGAATACCTAGCCATAGGTTCACCGTAGCTGCCTGACGATAGCTGCTGCGCTTGATTGATGCAGGCGCCCAGGCCTTGGCTTGGTTAATGCTGGCGGAACACCAGCGTGACATTCAGTCCGGGATCGTTGTTGGCCACCAGAATCGCTCCTTGGTGTAAATTCATGGTTGCGTACACCATGCTCAAGCCCAATCCGTTGCCAGGTTTTAGTCCTCGGCTTTTTTCTTCGCGATAAAAGCGCTGAAACATTTTTTTGTAGTTTTCTGTTTGAACCCCCGGCCCAGAGTCCGAAATCGAAAGACTGATAAAGGAGTGCGCTGAACTCGCATCGCTTGGGCTGAGTTCGTCTGTTGAGTGGCTGTCACTTGAGTTGGGCATGTTCTGTAAGACTGGGTAGCCGCTGTCTACCCAATAATCCATAAGCTTGAAGCAAATAGTGCCACCTGTGGGAGTGTATTTAATAGCGTTATCAACTAGGTTGGCGATTGCTTGAAAGAGTAAATTGCGATCGCCCATGATGACCGGATGCCCAGCAAGTTCAACCTTTATATCAATGCCGGCGTCGGCTGCAAGTGGCTCATAAAGCTCTATTACATCGCTAATTAAGGGTCTCAATGTTGTGGGTGTCATCGGTGTGCTTACATTACCCGATTCGATTTTTGCTATGCGAAGCAGGGCGTTAAATGTTGCTAGCAGCTGATCAGTTTCAATGATTAATTGTTGTATGGCTTCGCTGTGTACTTCATCGACGGCGTTTTTAACCGTAACCAAGTTGTTGCGGTGGCGTGTTAATGGCGTGCGTAAATCATGGGCAACATTGTCAGATACGCGCTTAACATCGTTAATTAACGAAGTGATCATGTTCAGCATTTTGTTGAGATTACGCGCAAGTTGTTCGGTTTCAGCTTTGGATTTTTTTACCGCAAAGCGTTCGGATAAGTCGCCACTCATAATGTGGTTGATACCGACGTTGAATTTTTCAAGCCTACTGAGTGAGAGTATCGAAAATATTAATGCTATCAATATTGATAAAGTGACCGAGACAATAAAAAATAATAGTAAGACGGATTTATAATTTTGAAGAAAAATCTGCACGATTCTGAGGTTTCGAGCAACTAATAGCGTGCTTCCGTCAGCCATCTCGCGGGCCAATCCTGTCAAATCAATCGTTTTGGTTTGACTTCTATCTATACTCTGCCGCTCGATAGAGAAGGCGATGGGCTTTTTTGTTCTGGGGATGACGGCAGGCCACTGGTTGAGGTCGCCAGCTACTTTTTCTCCTGAGGTGTTGATGAGCAAGTAGTAAAAGTTTGAGATCGTATATTCTGTGTTGAGATGATTGGTAGCGTCGATAAATTGCGCCGTGCCCATATCGTTATACACCTGCTCAACACGATCTAATTCGTTTTTAATCGATCGTTGTAAGTCGATGCTTTGCTGTCGCGTAAAATAGGCAAATAGTAGGGCAAATATTAAAGTGCTTACAACGACGAAGATTAGGGATGTACTGAGAAAAAATTGAAATGAATAGCTTTTTAGTACGCGTTGTAGTTGAGCGAACATTTCGGTTCCTAATATTATCGTTGTGCCTGTGGATAGAAGTTTATGCCAAGTCTTGCAAGGTTCGCTGTTGCGAACCATTAGCGCGAATCAGGAGGCTGTATAGGGAGTTTACCCTATGCCATGGTGGTTCGGCGTGGGCTGCGCTCGCCAGACTATGAAAAAACACAGGATTCGGTGCTCCTTTTGCAGGGTCGATCCAGTAAAATAGTGCTCCAAGCTAAGTCAGCGAGGTCAATGCTGCTCAATTATTTTCAGCCTGAATAATTCTCCTGCAGCGAAAATTCATTGTTGGGCAGGCACAATGATGGTGCCAGCGTGTGAGCGTAGCCTGACTTTCACACACGTTTAATGCGATTTTTACGATCAATCTATGAGTCAATTAATTATACAAGCAGGGCCGGATGCCTATGCAAAAATTCAGCGTGATGGCTTGCAAGCGGAAGACATTGCGGCCGTATTTGGGGCCTCGGGTGCGGCTAAGTGGCTTGGAATTTATGGTTTAGATAGCGCTATTTTTAGCCGATGGTTAGTCAACGCCAAACAAAAAATATTTTTATACGGCACCTCGGTAGGGGCATTTAAGTTGGCTGCTGCAGCGCAGTGCGATTCGGCATTGGCCTTCAAGCGTTTGGCCGATGGATACATTTCGCAAGATTATTCTACAGACTTTTCTACTGCAGCCATTGCGCGCGAGACTCAACGAATTATTGATAAGGTGCTGCCTGATGAGGCGGTGACTCAAGTCCTCAACAGTGAGAAGTACCTGTTTGGTTGCGGCGCCGTGCAGTGTACTGGGCTGTTGGGGAGTGAATCGCTCATGCAGCAGCGCTTAGGGATGGTGCGCGCCACTGTGCAAAATGCATTGCCATGGATGGGGAGGCCGGAATTTACGCGGGTTATTTGCGCGGGTGAAGCCGCTCGGCCACTCATAAAGTCGGATGCAGGTAGATTTATCAGCTTGCAAGAAGATACATTTAAATCCGCCATACTGGCTTCTGGTTCATTGCCCGTTTATATGAGCGGTGTGCGAGGTTTAGATGGACAAGCGGACGCGGTTTATCGCGATGGTGGATTACTTGATTATCACCCTCTACCTGGAAATTTGCTGTCTGATCACACAGGTTTAGTACTGTATCCACATTTTTACCCGCACTTGGTAGAGCAGTGGTTCGACAAGTTTTATCCGTGGCGTAAAGTTTCGGGGGATCGTTTGGCCAATGTGGTGTTGATTTCACCATCAGAGTCGTTTGTACAAACATTGCCGCAGCAGCGTATACCCGATCGTAAAGATTTTAGTTTGTATAGGGGGCGTGATCAGCAGCGCATTGCATTGTGGCAGCGTGCTGCAGAGCAAAGTTTTGAACTAGGTGAGGCGTTTCTTACCTTGCAGAAAACTGGCGATATTGCTCGGATGGTTAAACCCCTGCCGGTATAAATTACGTAAAGATACTGCTGCTCTTTAGTATAAATGATTGTCAGCTGCGTTTAGATGTTGAGAAAGTCAAACTAATAGAAATGTAGATTGACGCTGCGGTGAAGACATTGTTTTATGTATTGAAGGAAGTATTGTTGAGTAACAGTGTTGAGTGATATTGCTCAGTAAGGTTTTTGTTAACAAGAGGGTAAGATGATGGCCGCACAAAAAACTACAGCGAAGAAAGTCGCTACAAAGAAGCCTGTTGTAAAGAAAACGAGTGGAAAGAAAGCGACTGCAAAAAAAACAGCCGTGAAAAGGGCAGCAGTGAAGAAAAAATTAGTTAAAAAGCCGGCAGCGAAAAAACTTATGCCTAAAAAGGCTGCGCCTAAAAAAGCGACACGTAAAAAAGTTGTGAGTAAACCATCGCTTTCAATAGAGAAAATTTCAGCCGGTGCGCGTAAATTGATGCTGGCTAATCTTGGCTTGTACGGCACGGTTATGGATGAGTTAGAGGCGCAAGCTGCGAAGGCGCGTGATGCAATTGAGCGGGCTCGTCGAGAAGCGCCAGAGGTCAACAGCGATTTGATTCACCGTGGTGAAGCATTGGTGAGCGATATTCGCTCGATCCTTGATAAGGCTGATATGCCCTCCACCCCTAAACTAGACAAGCAAATCGATAAGCTGCGCGGCTCCATTAAGAAGCTTCGCAAGCGTCTTTCCTAAGTTGGATTGAAGCTCATTGTGAGACCCTGACAGCCAGTGATTAGCGGCGTTCATGGCGAGTTGACAGGCGAAGTTAGCGTTTGTATTCATGCCGGCTCGATTGGGCTAATCAATCTAAATGCAAATAAGAATGAATTGCATTTAGATTGATTTGATGATCCAATAGTCAGACTTTCTGAGTGGGCTGTTGTCGAGGTTTGGCTCAGTCTATAAGTCTATTTTGAGGTTCATTGTTACTATGATGTTGTCTACCCGTCGTCGCCATAGGCACCTATTGAGTGCGAACTGCAGCCGCCATTGGTTGGCGGTTCTTCTGGTTGCACTGTGCCTGTCGGCCTGTGGTAAGGGTGTTTCTGAGGCTGACTCGCCTGCCAAGGCGACGGCTCAAGAGGCACTTCACTCGGAGCCTAGTGGTTCTTTAATCGTTTATTCATCACGTAATGAGCAACTAATCCAGCCAGTTTTTGAGCGTTACCGCGAGATAACGGGTGTGACGATTGAGTATGCAACGGACAAAGCGGGTGTCTTGATAGAGCGTTTAAAGGCCGAGGGTGAGAATACCCGCGCCGATTTGTTGCTGACGGTCGATGCCGGTACGCTGGGCTTTGCGGCCTCCCAAGGATTGTTTCAGCGTATCAATTCGCCGGTTGTCAATGAAGTTGTGCCGGCGCATTTACGCGATACCGATGACTTGTGGACAGGCCTTTCGCTCCGTGCACGAACGATTGTTTACAGCAAAGAGCGGGTTGATCCGGCGCAGTTGTCGACCTATGCGGCTCTAGGTGATCCCTCTTGGCAAGGGCGCTTGTGTCTGCGAACCTCTAAAAAAGTGTATAACCAATCTCTGGTGGCTATGCTCATTAGTGAATTTGGTGAGCAAGAGACAGAGCAAATAGTGCAAAGCTGGGTAGCTAATTTAGCTATTGCGCCCACTTCAAACGATACGCAAGTGATGCAGGCCATTATTAATGGGCAATGCGATGTCGGCCTGGTGAACACGTATTACTTTGGCCGCATGCAAGTTAAGCAACCTGATTTACCACTGGCGCTGTATTGGCCAAACCAAGGTGAGGCTGAGGGCGGGGTGCATATCAATCTTTCTGGTATTGGGCTGCTCAAGCACAGCAAAAATGTGGCGGCCGCTAAAGCCCTCGTCGACTGGTTAGTTTCGGATGAGGCCCAAGCCATCTTTGCAGGCGTCAATCAGGAGTATCCCATTAGTAGTTCTACCACTGTCGACCCAACGGTTGTTGCTTGGGGCGGCTTTAAGGCCAGCGAGCAGCCGCTTAGCGATGCTTATAAGCTGCAGCCCACCGCTGTGATGTTGTTTGATCGTGTGGGCTATCGCTAATTATGTGGCTCCGTTAAACCATTGCGCGCGTTCATATCAAAATATGTTTGGCAGCTAGCTTTACTGCTGATTGTGCTTCCCGTGCTGATTACGCTTATGAGTATTGTCAGTTCCTATGGGACGGACGACCAAGGCGCTCTAGCGCACATCATTCGCTATGTTTTACCTAACAGCTTGCTCAACTCGCTGGCGCTCACCGCTGGGGTCTGTCTGCTGGCCGGTGCGATCGGGGTCACACTGGCATGGTTGACGGTGAGTTGCGAATTCCCTCTGCGTCGTTTTTTTGCTTGGGTGTTGTTTTTACCTTTAGCAGTGCCGGGCTATGTGATGGCTTTTGCGTTTGTTGGTTTGTTTGAATATGGTGGGTCGCTGCACAGTATGCTCAGGCATTATCGGGCAGATTCGGGTTGGCTACTGAATGTTTATTCTTATGGTGCAATTGTTTTAGTGCTGTCGCTCGTTTTATACCCCTATGTTTATTTACTCGCACGCAATGCGTTTCAAACGTTGGGTCAGCGCAGTATTGAGGTGGGCCAATCATTGGGTTTGTCTGTGCGGCAAAGCTTTTTTAAAGTGGCGTTGCCGATGGCGCGACCCTGGATTGCGGGCGGCATTTTATTAGTCGCTATGGAAACGCTGGCAGACTTTGGGACTGTTGCCGTATTCAATTACGACACATTAACAACCGCCATTTACCAAGCGTGGTTTAGCTTGTTTTCATTATCGGCCGCATTAAAAATTGCCGGCATCCTGCTGTTGCTTGTGGTTGTGGTCACTGTGTTAGAGCGGCATAGTCGTCGTCAGCGCCAGTATGCCGAGGGCCGAAATGCGGCGCGCAACACTAAACGTTTGCAGCTTGGTTTCGGTGCGCAGACAGCGGCACTATTATTTTGCAGCTCGATCTTTATGTTGGCGTTTGTGTTGCCGCTTGGGCAGCTGCTTTATTGGGCCCTACCGAATTTATCGCAAGAGCTCACGGTGCGATTTTGGTCTTATGTTTCAGGCACCGTGTTGTTAGCAACATTGGCCATGTTCGTGGTGGTTTCTATGGCCGTGGCGCTGGCCTTTATTGCACGACAAAAGAAAGGCTTGGTGGTAACTTCAGCCGTGCGGCTGGCTACGTTAGGTTATGCTTTGCCCGGCACCGTGTTGGCAATAGGTATTTTTGTGCCTATCGGTTATGTTGATCATTGGCTGCAAAGTAAAGGCCTGAGCAGCGGCCTACTGCAGGGCTCTTTGTTAGTTATGATGATGGCCTATAGCGTGCGTTTTTTAGCTGTGGCGTACACGCCTTTAGAAAATAACTTGCTAAGAGTGACCCCTTCCATCGACCTTGCCTCGCAGAGCCTAGGTGTTGCGGGTATGGCTATGCTGCGACGCGTTCATTTGCCGTTGTTAGGCCCGGGCATAGTGACTGCGATGGTGCTGGTCTTTGTTGACGTAATGAAAGAGTTGCCTATTACGCTTATGACGCGCCCCTTTGGTTTTAATACGTTGGCAGTCAGAGTGTTTGAGCTGACTTCTGAAGGTATGTGGGAGCGCGCGGCGTTGCCAGCACTGGCTATTGTTGTGGTGGGATTTTTGCCCGTATATTTGTTGATTCGCTCAACTGAAGTCTCGCCATCGGTGCGTGCCTCAAAATAATTGATGGCGGTCATCAATAATAGATAGCGGTCATCAACAATAGATAGTGCTTTTAGAGGTTTATAACGCAAGCAATTGTTATTAAGAATAGCGTGCGCAAAGAGAGCGTCTCTTAAGATTGCACAGAGAATACTTATGAAAGACGATAACTTGATAATGCTAACAATGGATGACTACCATGATACATTCTGAACATGTGTTAGCGTCAAAAGCTAAAAATTATTTCTCAGTTGAGCAGCTTAGCGTGGGCTATGAAAGCCGCATTTTGCTTGCTGATGTTAACTTCCACCTCAGCAAAGGCAGCATTGGTTGTCTGTTAGGGCCCAGTGGGTGTGGTAAATCAACGCTACTGCGCGCTATTGCGGGGTTTGAGCAATCCTTGCAAGGCCGCATTTATCTCGATGACAATTGGCTGAATCGCCCTGGTCGAACAGTGGCAGCCGAGCATCGCAATATTGGCATGGTATTTCAGGATTACTCTTTGTTCCCGCATTTAAGCGCGCTAGAGAATGTTCGTTTTGGCTTGTATGGTCTGAGCAGACCCAACGCGATAGCAAAGGCGCGTCACTGGTTGGGGCAGGTGGGATTGGCCAATAAAGAGAAAGCGATGCCACACGAGCTTTCAGGAGGAGAACAGCAGCGCGTAGCTCTCGCTCGAGCTTTGGCGCCAGAGCCGGAGCTAGTGTTACTCGATGAGCCTTTTTCTAGCCTTGATTTGGAATTTCGTGAGAAGCTGAGCCGTGAAGTTAGAGAGTTGTTTAAGGCCAGTAATACTACTGCACTGATGGTTACGCATGATCAGCACGAGGCATTTGCAATGGCTGACTATATTGGAGTGATTAATAATAATAGGCTCGAACAATGGGACGACGCCTATCATGTCTATCACCAGCCAGTGAATCAAAGCGTGGCTGATTTTGTTGGCCAAGGTGTTTTTTTGAAAGGGGAAATTGTCGCTGATAATGCGGTTAAAACGGCGCTGGGTGAGCTGTCAATAGGCGATGATTATTTGCAAGCCAGTGTTTTTAGTGTGGGCGATATTGTACAAGTGCTCATGCGCCCCGACGATATTATTCATGACGATGCCAGCGCTATGCAGGCGCGTGTGGTAGCGCGATATTTTCGTGGTGCGGATTTTATTTATACCTTGGCGATATCTGGTGGTGAAGAAGTTTTGGCGCTTGTGCCTAGTCATCATGATCATGCAATTGGCGAAAATATTGGTATATGCCTTGAGATCGATCACGTCGTGGTGTTTCCCAATGTCTAATGCTCGCGGTGATTTGCTGCGTGGCGTTAGTGACGGCCAAAGGAGTCCTACTGCAAGAGATGGCTATGATGCCCCGACTAGCTATGAAGGCTACCAGCTTGTCTGGAGCGATGAGTTCGATGGTGGTGCGCTTGATCTTGACAGTTGGCAGCATGAGTTAGGCACTGGCTGGAAGGGCTGGGGAAACAATGAGCTACAGTACTATCGCGCTAAAAATACCCAAGTAGCTAACGGCTTGCTAATTATTGAGGCTAAAGCCGAACGTTTTGCCGGTAAAAAATACACCTCGTCGAGGATTAGGACTAAAGGTCAGCGCTTCTTTCGTTATGGCAGAGTTGATATTCGTGCGCGACTGCCTAGTGGCCGAGGGCTATGGCCGGCGCTGTGGATGTTAGGCGAGAGCATCGATGATGTGGGTTGGCCTGCCTGTGGTGAGATCGATATTATGGAAATGAGGGGCAACAATGATCCGAGCACCGTGTTAGGCACCGCGCACTGGCAGGAAAATAACGGTGACACAAGCAGTACGTCTTGCAGCAGCGAGGATGTGGAACCTGCTCAAAGCGATAGTATTCCATCGCTTAGTGTGGGTACATTTGCCGATGAGTTTCATGTCTTTAGTATTGTATGGAATGAATCAGAGATTGAGTGGTATTTAGATGGCGCGGCAACGCCTTACCACACGGTTGACGTTACACTGACACCGCGAAGTTGCTTTGATGGCGATTTTTTCTTTTTGTTTAATGTGGCAGTGGGAGGCGATTTTTTGCCTAATCCGAGGGGTGCTGCCAATTTCCCGCAGAAGATGTGGGTAGATTACATAAGGGTTTATCAAATCAGTTAATGCAGCAAGAGTCAGAATAGCCAACGCCAAACACGCAGTTTATTGATGAAATAAACCGGAAAATTTTTTAAGTTGAGCGAGATATTGAGATGAAAAAAACCATAGATTTTGTTTTTGACTTTGCTAGCCCTAATGCCTACTTGGCTTATCAATTGTTGCCCAGTATTGCGGCGCGAAACGGTGCCGAGCTTACAATTACACCTTGCTTATTGGGCGGCATTTTTAAAGCCACTGGCAATCAGCCACCAATGCTTGCCTTTGGCGGCGTGCAGGGAAAGCTTGAGTATGAACAAAGGGAAATCAGCCGTTTTGTTAAAAAGCATGATCTGCAAAAATATCAATTTAATACGCATTTTCCAGTGAATACGCTGATTTTAATGCGCGCTGCCATCGTAGCCGGTGATGAGGGACGGTTAGCTGAGTATATTGACGCTGGGTTGGTGGCCATGTGGGAAACTAATAAAAAGATGGATGATCCAGAAGTATTTGTGGCTGTTATGAATGATGCAGGCTTTGACGGTGCTAATTTGCTTGAGCGCACGCAGGACCCAAGCATTAAGCAGCGACTGATGGATAATACTGCCCAAGCAGTGAGTCGAGGAGCGTTTGGTGTGCCAACTTTTTTTGTGGGCTCTGAAATGTTTTTTGGTAAAGACCGATTAGTTCAAGTGGAAGAAGAACTTTAGCTTGATTGATTATTATTGAGACGCTGCCCGCGTGCATTTTTTCATAGTTCAATACTCACCCGTGAGTATGTGGTCTTTCTCTAGCCAACGTTTGTTGAGCCATGTTTCAATATCGTCTATTTCGGCCAAGTTATAGTGTTCGATCGTAATGGTTATTTTTTTAGGATCGCCACGCAGGCAATCCCAGATGCGAACATCTTTTTTGTGGTAGTCGATCGTAATATCAATTAACTTTGTGTTGCCCTCAACATGTTGCTTGATCATTTTTAAGCCGCCAGCTTTAGGCTTGAGTAAGCGTTGATAGGGTGCCTGCTGCGTTGCTTTTTTTAATTCGGTAAAGCGGGTTCCTTCGGGGAAGACCAGTAAGGCCCCAGACGCAATGCCATGATTTTTGGTGGCTTTTTCAATAATCGAGAAATCATTTAACGATGAATCGTTATTTTTTTTACGCCGTAAACGCGGGAAATTAAGTGCCAGACATATCCAGCCAATAATGGGAACCCAGACGAGCTCTCGCTTGACTAAAAACTTAATGATGGGCCCGCGTCCGGTAATGATCTCTTGTACTAATGGGATGTCGAACCACGATTGATGATTGCAAATAACTACCGGTGTTGCGTCAGTATTGAGTTCGCCTTTGATGCTGAGCTCAATGCCAATTACTTTTAGCATCCAAAAGCTATCAACCTTTACGGCCGTTCGATAAATTGCATCAACAAGAAAAAAACACCCGCGAGAAACCAACGGCAATGGAATGAGCCAGTTTAGGATAGAAACGGGGATCAATATGGCTACGCCACAAAGGAGATTGAGTACGACCCATAGAGTGGAGGTAAGACTGATGATGTTTTTTAAAAGGGGCATATTTTTTGGTGTTTTGTCAGTTGCGGCTATAACAGCGAATTTACAATAGCGTGTATTGTAAGGGCTTTAAAGAATGCTCTAGATGGATTGCTTGCTGGTGCCAAATTTTTTGTACGTGCGGCCAGTGTAGCGATAAAATCGCCAGACTTCATGAGGCATTTGCTCGGTGTACTGTTGTATGGGGTAGGGCGACAAGGCGATACACATGATGATAGACCGGTGATCCGGTTAATTTAAAGCCCTCAGCTGACATCGATTGCAGCTCAGCAGTAAACGGCACTTTTAAACCCAGAGTGGTGGCTCTATACTTGTTCTGACGGCAATGGCTGCGCCTCTATCGCGCCCTATCCATAATAAAAAGTCTCAGGTGTGATGAGAACTTAAAATCGAGCAATATGAGAATGATAGTTAAACAATTTTTGCATTGGCAGTTATTGGCTTTTGCGCTAGTGCTGTCGGCTTGTGATTCTGGCTCCTATACCTCACAACAGTTTAATGGTGAGGTGAAGGTGGGTATTTTGCATTCGCGCACAGGAAGCTTATCTATTTCTGAGCATACGGTTGCTGAGGCCGAGCTGATGGCCATCGCCGAAATTAATGCAGCTGGTGGTATTAGGTTCAATGAGCAGCGGCTCAAGGTCGTACCAATAGAAGAAGATGGGCAAAGTGACCCGGCGATCTTTGCACATTTGGCAAAGCGGTTAATTGATATTGATCAAGTGGCCGTAGTTTTTGGGGGTTGGACTTCGGCAAGTCGCAAGGCGATGCTGCCGGTATTCGAAAGCCGCAATCATCTGCTGTTTTACCCTATTCAGTACGAGGGGGAGGAGTGTTCGCAAAATGTTTTTTATGCCGGTGTGACACCCAATCAGCAGGCAGAGCCTGCAGTTAACTGGTTACTTGAAAATAGGGGTAAACAATTTTTCTTGATCGGTTCAGACTACGTTTATCCGCGCACAGCTAACCGTATTATCAAGGCGCAGTTAGCTGCTTTGGGGGGGGAAGTGCTAGGCGAGCTCTATGTCCCTCTTGGCGACAAAAACATGCAGCCTGCTATTAATAGAATTTCACAGGTTATGCCTAATGGTGGAGTGATTATCAATACGATAAATGGCGATTCGAACGTTGCGTTTTTCGAAACAGCTTATGCAGCCGGAATAACTTACGAGGCAGACTATAGCATTATGAGTTTCTCGGTGTCCGAAGAAGAGGTTTTTGCAATAGGCGCGAAATATTTAGAGAAGTCGCTAGCCAGTTGGAGCTTTTTCCAGAGCCTTGAAACTGAAAAATCGAAAGCCTTTACCGCAGCCTTTCGTGATATGCACGGCGTTCACCGCGTTACTAACGACCCTGCCGAGGCTGCTTATGACATGGTTCACATATGGGCATTGGCGGCGGTTAGAGCAAAGAGTGTAGATCCCACTTTAGTGCGTGAGGCTCTGCCCGGCACAGCGTTTGAGGGGCCAGAAGGGCGCGTTGAAGTACAGCCCAATCATCATCTGAAAAAGCATGTGTTTATCGGTGAAGTGCAGGCTGACGGACAGTTTAAAATTATTCATGATGAAGGGGTTATTGAGCCGCAATCATGGTCTAAGTGGTTGCCCGAAAATGAGGGTTACCAATGCGACTGGACAATTGATAGGCCCGATGCTGGCCGCTTCAAGCTCAGCATTCGTGCAGAGGAGGCAGAGCGGTGACTGAGCAAAGCTCCCAGCAGCGCCGCACTAATATTCGACGTCTTGCAGTGCGTTTACTACCCGTTGCATTGCTCATTGTGGCGATAGCTATTATTTGGCAAGCAAGCATAAGGCAAACTGAGGATTATGTTTATCTAAATGATAATGATTATGATCAGGTTGAGTCGATTGTGCCGCAAGTTCCGCTTGCCGATATACGTGATGACCAAGTAGTTATTTATTTTGGCATTCATGTTGAAAAAATATACGAGCTTTCTTTGCATTCTCGAACGTTTTCAGCGGATGGTTCTTTGTGGGTTGAGTGGGACAAAGAGAATCAACAATACATGGAGAAACACGGTATCGCTCCGAAAGATTTGTTGACATTGGTTAATCAAATTGAACGCTGGGATTCAACCTTTGAGCCGAGCTCGGCGGAGCCTATTGTTTTATCGGCCGGGCGTTACTATCAGCGCTTTAGCTTCTCGAGTCGTTTCTACGATGATGAAATAAATTTCCGCCGCGATCCATTCGATTCTTTGATTTTACCTATTGTGGTTGAAGTGGCTCCTGGAGTTATGTCGCAAAAATATCAGCAAACACTGCTCTACCCGCATCATCATCAAAACGGTTTTTTGGGCATGTCAGGCGAACTTAGTGGGTATCAGCTAGAGGGCGCGGTGCTCAATAGCTATATTCATCAGTATCCGTCGCGATTTGGTGAGTGGTATCAGCCGGCGTTTAGTCAGGCCCGGTTGGATATTGTTTATCACTCTGATTACTGGAGTGCGTTCGTTAATTGGGTATTACCGCTGATTATTGTTATGACCGTAGTTTTGTTGTCGCCAGCCGTGGCAGGCTCAATGGGTGATGTGCGCTTAGCGATACCTTCAACGGCATTGCTGACGCTTATTTTTTTACAGCAGGCTTATCACAACGAAATTCCTTCGCTGCCTTATTTGACGTTTCTAGACCAATTATTTGCTTGTAGTTACCTCATTGCAATGGGCTTGTTCGCGCTCTTTACTTGGGGCACTAATGTTTATTCAAAAGCTCCTGATGATAAAAAGGATGAGGCCATGGAGCGTATTGATAGGGTTGATGTGATCTTCCAAGTCTCGTCGGTGGGTGCTGTGGCCGCGGTGGCAGTGCTGTCATGGATTGCCGCGCTGAATTAGATATTTGAGAGGCATTGAATGTTGCGCTGCCAATGGTTAAAAATACGATTCAGTCGCATCGTATTGATTACTTGCTTGGTTCTTCCGCAGTTGGGTGCGGGCGCTGATGATCCAATCCAGCGCGTCCGTACAATTTTAAAAAACACGCCGTTGATTGATGGGCACAATGATATTCCCTGGCTGTATAAGCGTCGAACCGATGGGCAGCTTAGCCCGCTTGAGTTTAATTCTGACTTGGCTGCGCTGGAGCCACTCATACAAACTGACTTACCTCGATTAAAGCAAGGTTTAGTGGGCGGTCAGTTTTGGTCGGTATATATCCCTATTGAGTCATATCCTGGCGCTGTGGGGGACGCCTCAAAGGTGTTGGATCAAATTGATTTCGTGCATCGGCTGGCAGGCCGCTACCCACAAGATTTGGAAATAGCTTATACAGCGAGCGATATACGACGCATACATGCAGCGGGAAAAATAGCCTCTTTGATCGGTATTGAAGGTGGTCATGCCATTGAAAATTCGTTAGGTAATCTGCGCATGCTGTATCAAACGGGCGCGCGCTATATGACGTTGACTCATTCAAAAGGTTTGCGCTGGGTAGATTCAGCTACCGATACGGCGCGTGTTGATGGTTTAAGTCAATTTGGTGAAGAAGTCGTTCGCGAAATGAATCGCATGGGTATGATGGTAGACATTTCCCATGTTTCCCCTAGTGCCATGCATGATGTTTTAGATGTGAGTGTGGCGCCGGTCATTTTTTCTCATTCGAGCGCCTTTTCTGTTACCGCTCATGTAAGAAATATCCCCGATGACGTGCTCAAACGTCTCGCTACCAACCAAGGTCTGGCTATGATTACCTTCTTCCCTTCTTATGTCTCTGAGGAAGTTAGATTAAACTGGGCTGCACGAGATCGGGCACGAAAATTAGTTGAGGGCCAAGTGCTAGAAGAAGATGAGCGGCAGGTATTAATGGATGCTTGGCATCGAAAAAATCCGGCGCCTAAACCCACCCTTGCACAAGTAGCGGATCATATTGACCACGTTAAGAATCTTATTGGCGTGGACT
>JGI20153J14295_10001267_pt1 | contig 19681 bp, 22 predicted proteins | sample COG_03_FD_14295 | JGI IMG/M metagenome (IMG submission 14295) | reverse complement strand
TTGGATCAGGCCACAGTCGCCGCCAACACAATCTGCGGCAATCTCAAACCCTATTCCGCGCTGCCATGGTTCTGGTCTGATCAATATGACCTGAAATTACAGATTGCAGGTCTATCTCAGGGCTATACCAATGTAGTGATACGCGGTGATATTAAAACCAGCCGCAGTTTTGCGGCCTTTTATCTTCAGGATGGGAAGTTATTAGCGGTGGATGCCGTCAATAGCCCTCAAGCCTTTATGCTGGGTAAAAAGCTCATTCTTCAGAATACGCCTCTAGATCCAGAACAGCTTGCAGACGAAAGCCTGCCTTTAAAGTCGCTGCTGACAGGCTAATACAGTCAGTCTATAGAAAATAATAAAACCCGCGGGCTAGATCCGCGCAAATACTATTAACCATTCCCATTACATTGGTTCATTTACGGAGTAGCACCATGCCCACAGTCACTTACATTCAAGCCAACGGTAACAGCCAAGAATTTGACCTGGAGCTTGGCGTTAGCCTGATGCAAGGCGCATTAGATAATATGGTTGATGGGATAGTTGCCGAGTGCGGCGGTTCCTGTAGCTGTGCTACCTGCCACTGTTACATCGACGAAAGCTGGACCGATAAAGTCGTGGCGGCAACAGATATGGAAAATGACCTATTAGCCTGTGTCTCAGAGCCCAAAGACAATAGTCGCCTATCCTGCCAGATCAAAGTGACCGATGCCCTCGACGGCCTAGTCGTGCATTTACCTGAGTCACAGTTTTAGACGCCCTGAAAATACTCTAGGGCCTGAATGCCTTCTTAAGGATCTGGGGTAACGCCTCCCGAGGCATGCCCCATCTATTTTCAAGACCTAAACCGATTGGCAGGAGATTCCTCGTCGCTTCGCTCTGTCAGAATGACCTGTTTACTGGCATCTGGTGCACTGCGGCCCGCGCTAAATCTGTGAGACAAATCTGAACTAATTAGCGGGAGATCCTTCATCTCTGCGCTCTACCGGCATGACAATGATTGCTTCGCCAGCCACTCTTGGCGGCACATAAAACACCCCTATCAAAAGCATTAAAAAAACCTACCGTAAAACCATCTTGTTTGTTTGTTTTTGATATCCAAAAGCGATATAGTTTGTGCAGCCAATAATAAATCTAATTAAAGGGGCGCCTCCATGTCGTACAGCACCGAATTTCTGCTCACAGCTTACCGCACGATGAAAACCATCCGCGAGTTCGAAGAGCGCTGCGTTAAAGAATTTGAAGGGGGAAATGTCCCCGGTTTTACTCATGTTTCCAATGGTCAAGAAGCGATCGCGGTCGCCGCCTGTATTGATCTCAGCGACAAAGACATTATTGGCAGTACCCACCGCGGGCACGGCCACTGTATCGCCAAAGGTTGTGACGTTGGCGGCATGATGAAAGAAATTATGGGTAGAGCCACTGGCCTGTGTAAAGGCAAAGGCGGCTCCATGCATATTGCCGATATTGATAAAGGTATGCTCGGCGCTAACGCCATTGTTGGTGGCGGTCCACCGCTCGTTAATGGCGCTGCACTAGCCGCCAAGACCCTGGGCACTAAAAATGTCGCACTGTCATTTAACGGTGACGGCAGCGCCAACCAGGGCACAGTTTTTGAAGCCATGAATATGGCAGTGGTATTGAAATTACCCCATGTCTTTGTCTACGAGAACAATGGTTATGCCGAAGGCACTGCCGCCAATTATGGCGTCGGCTCCAACAGTCTGACCGAGCGTAACGCAGGCTTTGGTATGCCAGCAGAATGTATCGATGGTCTGGATTTCTTCGCCACCTATGAAGCACTAAAAATAGCCACAGAGCGCGCCAGAAATGGTGGCGGCCCAACCTCTATCGAGGCCATGTGTGTGCGCTTCGACGGCCACTTTATTGGTGACCCACAGCTCTATCGTCCGAAAGACGAAGTTAAGAACGCACGTAAGAACCAAGACTGCTTAAAGATATTCCGTGAGCGAGTTATTTCTGAAGGCTGGTTGAAAGCTGCGGTGATGAACGCCATCGACAAAGAAGTGATGGTCGAAATTGAAACCGCCGTTGTCGATGCCCTAGCGGCACCGCATCCCGATCCCGCCACGGACCTTATGTCCGATGTCTACTGCTCATACTAAGGATACTGAAATGACTAATCATTCTAATAATCCCACTATTGGCGGCAAAACGTCACTTAAGACGATCCGCGAAGCTATTAATGACGCACTGCGCGAAGAAATGCGCCGTGACCCAACGGTTATCGTTCTCGGAGAAGAAGTTTCCGGCGGTGCTGGCTGTGAAGGTGAAGACGACGCCTACGGCGGTGTTTTTGGTGTTACCAAAGGTTTAATGCCTGAATTTGGCCGCGAGCGCGTTATCGACACCCCCATCAGTGAAGCCGCCATTATTGGTGCTGCCGCTGGTGCGGCAAACAACGGACTGCGCCCAGTTGCAGAGCTTATGTTCTTCGACTTTATCGGTGTTTCTTTCGACCAGATCTTCAATCAGGCGGCTAAATTTCGCTACATGTTTGGCGGTAAGTCAAAGACTCCAATGGTTATTCGCGGCACCGTCGGTGGCGGTTGGCGTGCCGGTGCTCAGCACTCGAGCATGCTGCATTCTATTGTTACCCATATCGCTGGTCTTAAAGTGGTTATGCCTGCCAATGCCTATGACGCCAAAGGCCTCATGGTGCAGGCGATTCGTGATGACGACCCGGTTATCTTCCTCGAGCACAAGGTTATGTACGACATTGCCTGCGAAGTGCCCGACGAACAGTACTGCATTCCCTTTGGTGAAGCCTCATTCCCGCGCCAGGGTTCAGATGTCACCATCGTCGCTATTTCCAATATGGTCACCCACGCAATTACGGTCGCCGACATTCTGGCTAAAGAAGGTATTAGCTGCGATGTTATCGATCCACGCACCGTATCGCCACTGGACCACGAAGCCATTCTTGAGAGCGTCGAAGTCACTGGCCGCCTAGTCATTATTGATGAGGGTAATCCGCGCTGTGGACTGGCCACAGATATTGCCGGCATAGTCGCCGAACACGGCTTCTACAGCTTAAAAGCACCAATTCGCACTGTCACGGCACCCCATACACCAGTGCCATTCGCCCCAGAACTGGAAGACGCTTACTTGCCGAATGCAGAAAAGTTGATGGTTGCCGTTCGGGAAGTACTCGCCGCGGGCCAATCGGGAGCATAGTCATGACAGATCAAATTACGTCGATCAGTATGCCCAAATGGGGCATGGAAATGTCTGAAGGTGATATCAACAGTTGGTATTTCGCCGTCGGCGATCAGGTTAATGCTGGGGATGATTTAGTTGATATCGAAACCAGCAAGATCATTAATACGGTCACCGCATCAGAGGGCGGAATTCTGAGAGCCATTATTGGCGCCCAGGGCGAAACTCATGCCGTCGGCGCACTGCTTGGCGTACTGGCCAGCGCAGACGTAAGCGACGCTGATATTCAGGCATTTATTGCCAGTAATAGCAGTGCAGCTCCTGATCCAGAAACAGCACCTGAACCAGTCGCCGCAGCACTTGAACCTGTCGCGGCAGCCGCGCCCCTTGTAACTGAAGCAACGCAGCCTTCCAGCAATCTCAGTAAACTCGCCGAAGGTGAAGATGACAGCCAAGTTGCCGCCTCACCCGTCGCTCGTCGACTGGCTGTAGAGTATGGCGTTAACCTTAATAATATTAATGGCACAGGCCGTCATGACCGTGTTTCCAAGCGCGATCTAGAGGCGGCTGTACTTGCCGCTGGCGGACGCTTGATAGGTAACAGCATTGACAAAAGTGCCGGTGCAACTCAATTCGGCGATGACAGCTATGTTAAAGCCACACCTGTTGCCCGTCGAATCGCTGACCAACTAGGCATCAACCTACTTGAGTGCCGTGTTAGTGGCGATCGTGGCCGAGTCTGTAAAGCCGATGTCGAAGCCGTTGCCGTACTTAGAAACAAAATGTCAGTATCAGCAGGTAGTCACACCGCTGCTATCGGTGGTGGCAGTGCTGTTGAGTCTCAACCCATTAGCGGCATGCGTAAAACTATTGCCGCACGACTGCAAGCATCAAAGCAGACTGCACCCCATTTCCGCGTTCATATCGACGCCGAAATCGACGCCTTGCTCGACGTCCGCAAGCAGATTAATAGCATCAACACCGATGCCAAAGTCTCGGTCAATGACTTTATCGTCAAAGCCTGTGCCAGTGCCTTAATGAAATGTCCTGCAATCAATGTGCAGTTCGATGGCGAGCAGCTTAGCTATTTCAGNAATGCGGATATCTCGGTGGCCGTGGCTATTGATGATGGCCTGATTACACCCATCGTCAGCGCAGCTAACCATAAAGGCCTGGTCGAGATTTCTAATACCACAAGAGATTTGGCCACCAGAGCCAAGCTCGGCCGACTTAAGCCTGAAGAGTTTCAGGGCGGTAGCTTCTGTATCTCCAACCTCGGCATGTATGGTATTAAACAGTTCGACGCCATTATCAACCCGCCTCAGGGTGCCATTTTAGCGGTGGGTGCTGGTGAACAACGGCCCGTCGTTAAAGAGGGTGTGTTAGCCGTCGCAACAGTTATGAGCCTGACTCTATCCAGCGATCATCGCGTTATTGATGGCGCCGTAGCAGCGGAATTTATGTCTGTTCTCAAAGGTTATTTGGAGCAGCCAGCGACCATGCTGGGTTAATGGAGTGACTAAATAGTGAGCATGCAACAATTTGACCTGATGGTCGTAGGTGGTGGCCCCGGTGGCTATGTGGCCGCCATTCGGGCCGCTCAGCTGGGGTTTAAAACTGCCCTCGTTGAGAAAGAGCACCTCGGTGGCGTATGCCTAAACTGGGGCTGTATTCCCACCAAAGCACTGCTCCGTGGTGCCGATATTGCCCATACCTTAAAAGAGGCAGAGCACTTCGGTTTCGCCTTCGACAACCTCAGCTTTGATCTCAAAAAACTGGTGCAGCACAGCCGCTCAGTGGCCAGCAAGCTCACTCATGGCGTCGCTTACCTGATGCAAAAAAATGGCGTCACCGTTATAGATGGCAGCGCCAGCCTGGCTGACAAATGTCTGCTCGATGTCGAGCACGAAGGTAAAGTCACTCAATACAGAGCCACGCACATTATTCTGGCCACCGGTGCCCGGGCGCGCAATCTGCCCAGCATAGAAATTGATGGCCATCTTGTCTGGGGCGCTCGTGAAGCTATGACCCCAACCGCACTACCCCGCAAGCTTCTAGTCATCGGCGGCGGTGCAATCGGCGTTGAATTTGCCAGCCTCTACAATGACCTAGGCAGCGATGTCACTCTGGTTGAAGCCGAGCAGCGTATTACGCCGGCAGAAGATACTGATATTTCTGCCCTCGCCGAAAAAGCCTTTAAACAGCGCGGCATCAAAATATTAACCAACAGTATTGTTCAGTCTTTGGATACTTCCGGCGCAGACTCAGTGGCGCTGATAAGCGGACCCGACGGTGAGCAGCACCTTGAATTCGATCAGGTAATTCTCGCCGTAGGCATTACCGGCAATATAGAAAACCTCGGTCTTGAATCTTTAAAGGTTGAAACCGACAAAGGCTTTTTACAAGCCGATGGCTTTGGAAAAACCAATCTCGCCGGCCTCTATGCCATTGGCGATGTTGCAGGCCCACCCTGGCTCGCCCACAAGGCCAGCCATGAAGCAGTTATCTGCGTTGAAAAAATTGCCGGCGTCGACGGCGTTAAACCTCTGAACAAAGATCAGGTGCCAGGCTGTACCTACTGCCGTCCACAGATCGCCAGCGTGGGCCTTACCGAAGCCCAGGCCAAAGCCGCCGGACACGCCGTTCGTGTGGGGCGCTTTAACCTCAATGCCAACGGTAAAGCCCTCGCCATCAATGAAGCTGAAGGCCTTGTTAAAACCGTCTTCGACCAGAATTCCGGCGAGTTATTGGGCGCCCATATGATTGGCCCAGAGGTCACCGAACAGATTCAAGGCTTTGGCATAGCCCAGCAACTTGAAGCCACTGAGCACGAACTGGCGCAAAGTATTTTTGCTCACCCCACTGTTTCTGAAAGCATGCATGAATCTGTCCTCGACAGTCTCGGCATAGCTATTCATCAATAGCGGTCGACCAATAGAGTTCATTTATGAGTAACCAGTTACCCGTCCACGAAGGCCTCTTTACCTGGCCTTCTGCCAAACCCCAGCTATTAGGTAGCCGCTGCGTCAACTGTGCAGAAGCAGCATTCCCAGCTCAGCCTGACTGCCGCAACTGTGGCTCTCGTGAGACCAAGATTGTTGAGCTGGGTGATCAGGGCACATTGTGGAGCTGGACCATTCAAACGTTTATGCCCAAAGCCCCCTATCTCAGTGATGAGACGCCAGAGACCTTTCAGCCTTACGGTGTTGGCTATGTAGAAATGCCCGGTGGCGTTCGCGTCGAATCGCGCCTGCTACCCAACAAGCCTGAAGATTTGCAGATTGGTATGCCCATGCAACTGGATATTGTGCCCTTTCGCACCGACGACAATGGCGACCAAATAATGACGTTTAGTTTTAGCGCAGTGAAGGAGGCGTAGATCATGGATGTAGCAATTATAGGTATAGGACTTCACCGCTTCGGTCGCTCCCCAGATCTCTCAGGTATGCAGCAGGGAGCCTCCGCCGTGCGCGCCGCTCTAGCCGATGCTGGCCTGAACTGGAAAGACATGCAGTTTGCCTACGGCGGCAGCCAAGATGCCGGCAATGCCGATGCACTGGTTAACGAACTCGGCCTCACTGGCCTGCAATTTACCAATATCTGGAATGGCTGTGCCACCGGTGGCAGTTCATTGCACGCCGCGTACAGTGCCATTAAATCCGGCGAATATGATGTGGGTGTTGTGGTCGGTTTCGACAAACACCCGCGCGGTGCCTTCAATGCTAAGCCCTCTGACTGGGGTATCGACGAATGGTACGGCGAAACCGGCATGATGCTAACCACCCAGTTCTTTGCTCTCAAAACCCAGCGCTATATGCATGATCACGGCATTACCGAAGAATCATTAATTCGCGTGTCCGAGAAAGCCTTTAAAAATGGCTCACTGACACCCACCGCATGGCGTCAGCAAGCACTGAGCTACGACGAGATCGCTAACTCAGCCATGATCAGCGACCCACTGCGTAAATATATGTTCTGCAGCCCCGCCGAAGGTGGTGCCGCGCTAATTATCTGTAATGCCGACAAAGCCCACTTATATAGCAGCAATCCTTTGTACCTCAAGACTGCAGCAGTGCGCACCCGCCATTACGGCAGCTTTGAAGTCTTTGCGCCCTCGCAGGCCATGACTGTCGCCGATGCCTCAACCGTCACCGCCTCAAAAGCCGCCTTTGAACAGGCTGGAATCGGTCCCGAAGATATCGACGTCATGCAGCTGCAAGACACCGACAGCGGCACCGAAATAATCCATATGGCCGAGAACGGTTTCTGCGAACACGGCGAGCAAGAAAAACTATTACGCGAAGGTGCTACCGGCATTAACGGCTCTATGCCCATTAATACCGACGGCGGCTGCCTCGCCAATGGCGAACCCGTAGGCGCATCTGGCCTGCGCCAAGTCTATGAAATCTGCGTGCAGTTGCGCGGCGAAGGTGGCGCCCGACAGGTACCCAATAATCCCAAGGTTGGCTACACTCACGTTTATGGTGCTCCCGGCCTCAGTGGCGTCAATATCATCACCAAATAATTACAATAATAAGTAGGAGTGACTCTATGTCCGATTCAATCAAAGTAAAGCAGCAGGGTGACGAGCGCTGTGAAGGTATCAGTTATCAGAATCTCCTTGATGACGAAACAATCGAGGTACCCGCCTACCTACGCGAAGACACCAACCCCTATATGGGCAACGACGACATCAGTGTCGACCGTTGGATATCCCGCGATTTTCATGAGCAAGAAAAAGAAAAGCTCTGGCCCAAAGTCTGGCAGATGACCTGTCGCGAAGAAGATATCCCCGAAGTGGGCGATCATCATGTTTATGAGATCGTCGACCAGTCGATTATTGTCACCCGCACCGGCGAAAATGAATTTAAAGGCTTTATCAATTCCTGCCTGCACCGTGGTCGCATACTGCGTGACTGCGACGGCCATGCCGACGAGTTTGTCTGCCCCTTCCACGGCGCAACCTGGGATATTAACGGCAATTTCAAAGGCATCCCCTGTAAATGGGACTTTAGCCATTTAGACGAAAAAGATATGAGCCTGCCACAGGTACAAATTGGTATCTGGGGTGGCTTTATCTTTATTAATTTCGACGAGAACTGTGTGCCTCTCGAAGATTACCTGAATCCATTGCCCGAGCATTTTTCGCGCTTTCCCCTGCATGACTACTACAAAGGCGCCCATGTTCAGCGCGTTGTGCAGTGCAACTGGAAAGTCGGTGCCGAAGCCTTCATGGAATCATTTCACACCTTAGAAACCCACAGTGAAATCTTGACCTTTACCGGCGACGCAAACTCTCAGTACGACACTTTCGGCGACCATGTCAGCCGATCTGTCACGCCAATGGGCATCGCCAGTCCACATCGGCCTGAAGTCACTGAAGCAGAAATCATGCGCGATATTCTCGAGCTCTCCGGACGCATGGCTACCGACAGCGCCGAAGGCCACGAAATGCCCGAGGGACTCTCCGCACGCACCTACGTCGCAGAGACCAACCGCGAAATGTTCAGTGAGATCATCGGTGAATCATTAGATCACGCCACCAGGTCCGAGCTAGAAGACGCCATACTTTATATGCTGTTCCCCAACACCCAGGTTTGGACCGGATACCACGGCAACATCGTGTATCGCTTCCTACCCAATGGCGACGACCACAACAGCTGTATTTTTGAGACCATGATTCTGATGCGCTACGAGAAAGGCACCAAGCGCCCAGACCCAGCCGAAAAGAATATTCTGCGCCCCGATCAAGCCTTTAGTGAAGCCCCAGAAATTGGCGGACTAGGCCCAGTATTCGATCAGGATGACAGCAACATGGCCGCCGTACAGAAAGGCATGATCGCCTCAAGAAAAGGCGCAGTGAGTCTGGCTAGCTATCAAGAGAGCCGTATACGTCACCTGCACCAAACGATTGATAAGTACCTTAATGCCTAATGACCTAGTGATATTCGTTGCCGGGTCTCAGATAATCTGAGCCCGGCATTTTTTATACTTTTACCGCTTCGCTTTTATCGGCTATACACTTACAGCCTACCCTTCTACCTACTTTAAGAGACCTCCATGACCACCACAGCAGACACCTTAATTCCCGCCACCGACATCACCGACAACCAGACTGTGGCCGTCAACCTAGAGGGTAAGAATATTCTTATCTGTAAGGCCAACGGGGACTACTACGCCGTGGACAATCAATGCACACATCAGCGCGCTGAACTCACCGGAGGCCGCATCAGAAATTGCTTTCTCGCCTGCCCCTTACATGGCGTACGCTTTGATCTGCGCACAGGAAAACCCATGGGAGAGCTCACCAGAGTGGCATTAAAAACCTACCCAGTCAGTGTCGCCGATGATGGTAACCTCCATCTAGAGTTGGATTAATCATGACAATCAACCGCCAAGTTGTACTTGCCTCCTATGTGACTGACGCCGCTAAACCAGAAAACTTCGCCATGTCCGAAGGCCCGATACCCGAGCCGGCAGAAGGCCAATTTCTGCTGCGCAATATGTACTTCTCCATGGAACCGGCAATACGCGGCTGGGTAGACGGCAAAGCCAACTACTTCGAGCCCATTCCCATCGGCGGCGTGATTAGAGGCCCCTCAGTAGGCCAAGTGGTTAAATCCCGCAACCCAGACTTTGCCGAAGGAGAATATGTCTTCGCCCTCAATCAATGGGAAGACTATTCAATCTGCCACAGCGACGCCATCTTGCTAGAAAAGCTCAAGCCAGAAGCCGGTATACCCCTCTCCTATTATGTTGGCTCCCTTGGCGGTGCCGGCGCAACGGCCTATATAGGACTGCATGAGGTTGGGCAGATCAAAGCCGGCCAGACAGTCGTAGTCAGCGCCGCCGCAGGCGCAACCGGCAGCATGGCTGGGCAGATCGCTAAACTCTGTGGCTGTAAGGTAATTGGCATTGTCGGTAGTGACGACAAGGCCGAATTAATTGTTGAGCAGTTTGGTTTTGACGCCGCGGTTAATTATAAAACCGATGACATTACGGCAGCCGTCATGGCAATCGCATCAGAGGGTATAGATATCTATTTCGATAATGTGGGTGGCCCAGTACTTAATGCCATGCTCAAAACTATGAATCTGTATGGGCGTATTGTGGCGTGCGGAATGATCTCTGATTACAACCGTACGGATAACCCATATCCGATTACTAATCTGTGGGAGATGGTTTCACGACAGCTGACGATGCAGGGGTTTTTACTTCCCACTTATCAAGACAAGGTGCCGGCGGCAATGGCGCAGTTGGAAGAATGGATTCGTGCGGGAGATATTACGGTTCTGGAGAATATTACCGATGGGATTGTTAATACGCCTAAGGCATTTTGTGAACTGATGTCTGGGAAGACTGTGGGGAAGGCTTTGGTTAAAGTGGATATTTAAGAAGCGGACTATTGATTTATAGCTCGCCACCTGTGGCGAGCCCAAGTTTTACTTAATGTATGGGCTAGCCCCTAGGTTCTCTAGGAATCCAACTTACTCGCCAGTAACTTTACGCCAGCAAACCCAAAAAATACCGCAAAAACCGATTCAAAAACTCTCCGAGACTTTGTATAGAGCTCTCGAACTTTAGGATTTGAAAATAATAATGCATAGCCAATAAAAATGCATGAGCTAATCAAACCTACTGTGAAAATTACCTTTAACAAGCCAATTGCATTAACTTCGTTTGGCAGTCCCAGCGAATATAGAGAACCAAAAAACAACACTGCTTTGGGGTTTGATAGGTGTATTAGCAATACCACGAAGGTATACTGCTTTAAACCCCAAAGTAGAATTATCAGCCACTTCAGTCTGCTTAACACTTAGGGCTGAACAGACTGATTTATAGGCTAAATAAATCAGATAACATGCACCAAAGTAGCGGAAAGCCTCAAGTAACCACGCATTTGCGTACATGAGAGCACCCAAGCCAAAAGCAGCAGAGAATGACCAAAAGAACGAGCCAGTTAGTACGCCTGCGGCTAGTGCTAGCCCATGGCCTCTGCCCTGACTCATTGACATACCTGAAATCGCCAATGTTGCTGGACCGGGGCTCGCAATTGCAATGACTGCGGCGAGAGTGATTAGTAAGTAGTTTATTTCTTCCATGATGCATAAAACTCTAATGGGGCTGGTCTGAAGATGGAGTTCGCCCCATCAAAGTATTTTCATCGGACCCAAATGCTTTTAGCTACTAAAAATAGGTCAGACTCGAATTACCGTCAATAAAAATAGATGGCAAGGTTTTAACGACTAGACTAGATGATTCCATAATACCTGCTAATCTAATCTGTTATCTCTTGAGCATAGATCACCTTTTTCAGAAATCAATGCAATAGGGATATTTTCTTGGTTATAAAAGGGAGGTTGGTTTTAGGGAATCGGATGACTGATGCGTCCGGGTGAGGAATGATTGGGATTGATGGGCTTTTGGGTTACTGAGGTCTCTCGTCGCTTCGCTCTGTCGAGATGACAGACTAGGACTTTAGCGGGATGGCAAGTCGAGAGCTTTGGCCTTGCAATTATTCACGCTCAAGCCGAACCTGATCTTCGGCCAGAGTCAGCCAGCAATGCTTGCGCTCTGTCCACACATGCACCGATGGCACCAAATCATCCACCTCGTCCAATGTCCCAGCCTTAATAAAGATCAACCCCACCTCTGGCGCATTCTCTGTGTCCGTAATCACCGGTGAACCACAGTTGCCACAGAAGCGACGAAACACAGTTTGGCCGCTAGTGCCTTTATCTTCGAAGGTTTTTAAATCACCTGTTATCTGCAAACTATCACGGGGGAAAAACGCCACTACGGAGAATGCTGAACCAGCCTGCTTTTGGCAGTTGCGACAGTGACAGACGACGGTTTCCACTGGCTTGGCTGGCACCGTATAACGAACCTGACCACAGAGACAACCGCCCTGCCGAGTTTTATCGTTCATAGCATTATCTCCCCGTAAAAATGTTTGATGAAGCTGCCTTTAATTAAGACCTAATGCGCCATCGACAGTGAAGGCTGAGCCGGTAACAAACGACGCCTCGTCACTGGCCAGATAAACCGCCATGGCTGCCACATCTTCTGGCTGACCTATACGACCAATGGGATGCAGTGCTCTGTAGCTGTCCATAAGCGCTTCGCCGTCTTCTACCTGACTCATCACTTTTTTGAGCATGTCGGTTTCAATGACACCCGGGTTTATCGAGTTAACATTGATGTCGTAGCCGCTGACTGCGCAATGGAGCGCAACGGATTTGGTCATCATGTCCACCCCCGCTTTTGAAGCGTTGTAGGCAACGAGTTCTGGCTTGGCTTTTACGGCAGAGACGGAGGCCATGTTGATAATGGCGCCACCTTTGGTGTCTTGGGAATTGGTTTTCATTAACTTGATGGCGCCCTGACAGCCAAGAAAGCAGCTGCGCACATTGATGGCCATGGTTTTGTCCCAGGTCTCAACGTCGAGATCTTCTATGGTGCCCATGAGGGTAACACCGGCAACGTTGACCATTATGTCTAGACCGTTGAAGTATTTTTTAGCATGAGCAAAAACCGTATCCCACTGACTGGGCACAGACACGTCATGATGCAGAAACTGACAGTTATCGCCCAAGCGTTCAGCGGCGCTGATGCCACCTTGGGCGTCTATGTCTGTGATTATTACCAAAGCACCTTCGGCGACGAATCGTTTGGCTATGCCATAGCCTATACCGGTAGCACCACCGGTGACTATGGCGCGTTTGCCTGCTAATTTTTCGGACATGGACTTACACCCTTCAGCGTTTGGCTTACTTGATTAACCCTACAGCGTTAACGCTATACCTTTAGCATTAACTTACCTTTATTACTGCCATCGAACAGCTTGTGAAATGCGGTTAATGTGTTGTCAAAACCATCGACAATTTCATACTTAAACTGCAGCTTGTCTTCGGTGAGTAATTCCGCAATGGCGGCAGCGCCGGCTTCAAACTCGGGGAAATAATTGCTGATCAAAAAGCCCTGCACGGTGGCGCTTTTGGCCAGGATCTGCCACCAGTTGTAGGGGCCGGGAACGGGCTCGGAGGCATTGTAAGTTGAGATAGAGCCACAGAAGACGATACGTGCCATGCTATTAATATTTAACAGTGCGGCATCGAGAATTTCGCCACCGACGTTATCAAAGTAAACATCGACACCCTCTGGGCAGGCAGCGGCAATGGCTGCAGTAAGATTGCCCTTTTCTGTTTTGTAATTGATGGCGGCATCAAAGCCTAAGTCATCGGTTAGCCATTTACATTTCTCATCGGAACCGGCTAGGCCTACGACGCGACAGCCCATGTTTTTAGCGAGCTGGCCACCGAGTGAGCCTACAGCACCTGCGGCGGCACTCATAAGTAAGGTGTCCCCCGGCTTTAACTTAGCGGCATCGGTGATACCAAAGTAAGCGGTTAGGCCAACGGCGCCAAATGCGCTGAGATAGTAATGCAGCGGAAACTTGTTGTCCTCGGGGACCTTAGTCAGGAAGTACCCATCGGAGACACTGTATTCTTCCCAGCCATTGAGGCCGTAGACAACATCGCCAGCGGCGAAATCTGGGTGCTTGCTCTCAATTATGGTACCCACGGTTGAGCTGCGAATAACGTCGCCAATCTCGATGGGGGGCATGTAGCTTGGTTCGTCGCTCATCCAGCCGCGAATGGCCGGATCTAATGAGAAATACTCGTTCTTGATCAGTAATTGGCCGTCGGCTAAACCATCAACTTCAACTGTGCGAATCTTAACGTCGCTGTCAGTGGTGGGCCCGCTGGGGCGCTGGTGAAGGTAATACTGTTGGTAGTTGATGGACATAGCTTTTCCCGTTTTTATTCTAATTAATTGGCCGTCATGGGTGCAGTTGGCAGCAGACTGAAATCTGGCGTTTAAGGTACCCCTTTAATTATAAAAAATCAACTGAGATTGTTTTTTTACAGATCTATCCTGTATAGTCATTTCGTTCTAATAAAAATAACAATAACCATACCAATAAGGGTCATATCATGAATTTTTCCGGATCAACTGAAGACCGTCTCGCTATCCGCGAGCTAATGGATGTTTATGCAGATGCTGTTAATCAACGTGACACTGCACTCTGGGCGTCAACCTGGGCTGAAGGATCGAGCTGGAAGCTTCCCGTGATTCCCGGTATGGAAAATGTCAGTGGCAAAGAAAACATTGTGACAGCCTGGCAAGCCGGTATGGCCATGTTTCCGTTTATCTTTATGTCGATTTCTGTTGGCTTTATTCGGGTCGATGGCGATACGGCGACGGCCAGATGTTACACCACTGAAGTGGGTACTACATTGGATGATACTGAAATTAGACCCCGCGGCCAGTACGACGACAAGCTCGTTAAAATTGACGGCCAGTGGTTCTTCTCGGAGCGTATTTTTAACTCTCTGTACGGCGAATAAATAGAGTCACCTATAAAAAGATAAGTGCTTGCAACGCCAGTACACATCAAGAGAGGCAATATGACCGTACTCATTAATGGAACCGTGGATTTTAAGCCGGAAGACGCGATTAAGGTCTTACCGGAAATAGCCCAACTGATGGCGGATACACGCGCACAGATAGGCTGTAGGCACTATGTCTGGAGCCTTGATCCCGCCGTACCCGGCAGAATCTATGTCCATGAAAACTGGGAATCTGTGGAGCACCTTCGCACGCATCTAGCCAGTCATTTTTATACTGAAATGATCGAGATGCTCTATAAGTACGACATTCTCGATACTGACATTCTGAAATACAGCGTCGACCATTCCGAGCCTGTCTATGACGACACCGGCACGCCACGCGCTGATTTCTTTATGACGTAAACGCCTGAGGCGAGTAAGGGAACATGCTATGACAACTATCGAACAACGCCTGCAAGCCATTGAAGATCGTCAGTCGCTACAAGACCTACTGAGCACCTACCTCACTGCCCTCGACAAGATGTATGATTTAAATCTACTACTGGACTGTTTCACGGAAGACGGGGTCTTTGATATGACGGATCTGGGCTACCCCCGCTTTGAAGGCAAGCTGGCGTTGCGAGAGTTCTTTATTGGCGTGTTTGCCGCCATGGCCAACAGCGCCCATTATGCCGCTAACTTTAAGGTCAATTCCCTAGAACAGAACCGTGCTTCGGCACAGACCCATGCCATAGGTATCGGCCAGCCCGTCGAGGGCGAGCGGGTTGAGTTTTATGTTCAGTACCTACTCGATTTTGAGCGCGTCGATTCAGTCTGGAAGATCAAGTCCCTGCGTGGACAACCGCTGATGCCTAGCTAGTTCAAAAACGCTAAATCAGGGATTTCACCGCTGGGGGTCTCGAAACAAACTATCTCGTGGAAGCTATCTCTTAACTCTCTTAACTCTCTTAACTCTCTTAACTCTCTTAACAATCGCCCCTAGTCCGAATCACTCAGACCATGGGCCTTTCGCAGAGCAGCACCAACCAAATCTACGGATTCTTGGACTGCCTCTATCACGGCAGCGAATGAGAAAAACCCGTGGATAAATCCATCATAGCGCCGCATCTCAACGGCTACCCCGGCCTCTGCCATACGCTTGGCGTAGGCCTCCCCTTCATCTCGCAATGGATCATACTCTGCCGTGAGTACTAAGGCTGGCGGTAATCCAGATAGGTCAGGCGCCAGTAATGGGCTGGCCAGTGGATTATTGCGCTGTTCAATATCGGGGCAGTAATGATCCCAAAACCAGGCCATCATCGTTTTCGAGAGCAGATAACCCTCGGCATTATCATTGAAAGAAGCGCGGCTCATACTGGGCTCAGTAACCGGATAGAGTAATAGCTGCAGTGCTATCTCTGGGCCATTCCGTTCTCGCGCCATCAGCGCCGCAGCGGCGGCCAGATTACCACCCGCAGAGTCGCCACCAATACTCACAGGCCCCGGTCTAGCAACCAGATCAGCGGTATTAGCCGAAGCCCAACAAATCGCGGCATAACAGTCGTTTAGTCCCGCAGGAAACGGATGCTCTGGCGCTAAACGGTAGTCCACGGATATAACAATACAGCCGGCTGCCACACAGATTTCTCGGCAATCGGCATCATGGGTCTGCAGATCGCCAATAACCCAACCACCCCCATGAAAATGAACATGCACCGGCGCTGGTGCTTCGCTAGGCCTGTAGATACGAACCGGAATACCGCTCACAGGGCCTTTTATACCCATAGATTCTAAATCAGTAGCCTCTAACCTCAGGTCTTCAACACTATAAACCTCAACTGTCGGCGGTATTGATGCAGATTCTGTGTACAGGCGACGGCTCTCAGCTACCGACACTTCATGGAATTCTGGGGCTTCAGCCTCAGCCATCTGGGCCAAAATAGCGGCTGTTATAGGTTCTAATGGCATCTGGTTATCCTCTTATACGGGTCAATTGGCTGTTGCTAAAGAGTCGGCTCTTTTACAACAAAACCCTCCGTACAGAGCACGGAGGGTTTTGAAGAAAAGTGAGGAGATCGGGGAAATCCCTCATTACAAACGTACCTACTTATCCGACTACAACTTAATCAAACACTTACCTAAATTATTACCCGCCAACATATCGATAAACGCCTGCCCAGTAGACTCAACACCTTCAGACCAGTTAACTGGGCTTACCAATGAGTCTGCTTTGAGCATGGCCGTTATATAGTCAATGGCCTCTGGATAGCGAGACTCATAATCCGAGAACATAAAGCCCTCGGCTCTGGCGCGCTTGGTGATCAGCTCCCACATATTGGCAACCGATTCATGGCCGCCCTCTCGCTCGTATTGGGAAACTGCACCGCAGAGAATCACGCGAGCATTTTCTGCCAACTGTCCCAGCATCGTGCCAAGCATCGGGCCACCCACATTGTCATAGACAATATCCATGCCTTCAGGAGCAACTTTCTGTAACTGGGTCTCAAGGGATTCGGCGGCTTTGTAATCAATGACCTGGTCATAGCCCAGTGCATCTTGAAGCCAGGCGCATTTGGCGGCTCCACCTGCAATACCCACAGTGCGGCAACCTTCGGCCTTGGCAATCTGACCGGCGATACAGCCGATTCCGCCAGCAGCAGCGTTGATTACAAACAGGTCATTCTTTTTCGGCTGACCAATATCCATAATACCGAAATAGGCTGTCATACCAGAGGGCCCGAGACTGCACAGGTACTCGTGTAATTCCACTTCTGGGTCTGGTTCAAGAATACCCATTAGGTCAGATCCATCGGCAATACTGTACTCTTCCCAGGAAGTTCTCCCCATGACAACACTGCCCACAGGAAACGCGTCATTGAGAGACTCAACAATAGTCCCCATAATAATGCTCTGCACCGGCTCACCGAGAGGCATCGACTCTAGGTAGTTATCACCTGAACCCTCGTTCATCCACTGGCGAAAACCTGCATCTAGCGAAAGATAGAGATTCTTGACCATGAACTGACCTTCTTTAATGGTACCCAGTGGCTGGGTGTCCACTTGAAAGTCAGCTGCCACCAGCTGTTCGGCGGGTCTGCGGGCGAGCAATACACGGGTATTCATCTGTGTCATAAGCGTAAATCCAATCCTATTATTATTTATCGCGACAGCGATTTTGCCATCATATTTGAATCTTATGTTACCTCAGCTTTTTGCTCAGGTAAATAACAAACATGTTTGATGGTTTTTATTGACTGCCTTCAGAGGCCAAAGTACTATAAGTTGCTTAAGAAGCTGCATCAGTCACTGTTTTTTATGTGTCCTATCCAGCCGACACCTAGCCTGAGATAGACTCAATGCTATCTCGGCATCAATCCTATAACGGAGGCCCTAATGGCTACTAAAGAACCACAAAACTTTGCTGACCACTTAGAAATTCAGCAAGTCATCAACCTTTATGCCTCATCAATCGACAAGCACCAATGGTCGGCTCTGGAAGGCGTATTTACTGAAGATGCTGTGGCCAACTTTATTGGCATAGGCGAGTTTGAAGGACGCGAGGCAATCGCCGGTCTGATTTCCAGTGTGCTGACGCAATGCTCGGTAACCCAGCACCTGCTAGGCAATATTAATATCGAAGTCAGTGGCGATACAGCGAAGACAACCTGCTACCTGTCGGCACTGCATGTTGGCATCGGCGATTACGCGACCGAAATGATGACCGTTTGGGGTGAGTACAGCGACGAGCTAGTGCGCACGGCTGACGGCTGGCGCATTGCCCACCGCACATTGACAACACAGCATGCAACAGGCGATATTGGCCTGAACGGATAAGTGATAACAGTCCCATAAGAACTGTCTTATCCCCTTGCTGCTTACAATATAAAAATAATAAATAGCGAGCACTTCAACATGGTACATCTTCACTCTCATCATGATATCGGCGCGCCCAGAGAAACCATCTGGGGGCTACTAATGGACTTCGGTAATATTGAAGCCTGGTGGCCAAAAGACGCCCCCATCGCTATTGATCGCGTTGAATTAGAGGGCAGCGGCGTGGGTATGACTCGTCATATTTACAACCTGGGTTTTGACACGGCTGTAAGCGAACGCCTAGACGCCCTAGACCTAGAAAACTTTACCCTGCAACTCTCGATTGTCGGTGCCCGACCTGCGGGACTGCTGCACTATCAGGCCACCGGCACACTTACCGAACTCGAGAATGGCGGCTGTCGGCTCACCTATGACTCTGAATTTCGCGCTGAAGAAGGCCGTGAAGCCGAAGCCGAAGAATTTCTGCTGGGTGCGTACGAGCTTATGTATGTAGGCTTTGATGGCGTGGCAGGCTAAACCGAATCGATCCATATCCACTTACATTATTAGGGATTTAACCATGTTAGCTATCTCCGCAAGAATTGAACTGGCCGCCAAAGATATGGCCGCCTATATTGCCGCTGCACAAAAAATCGTTGCGCCTACCCATGAAGAGCCAGGCTGTCACCTCTATGCCATCGCCGTGGATATCAACCTGTCGAACGTTATCTGGATTACCGAGCAATGGGAGAACGATGAAGCGCTACTGGCGCATCTCGGCATGCCGCATATTGTTGAATTTATGGCGTTTTGCGGCACCGTGGAAATCACCGGAATGGAGGTTGTTCGATACGACATCTCAGCCGTGGGCCCGCTGGTATTACCCGAAGCCTAAACCCTTAATCAGGTAAGGAGCATTTAGTATGACTATTGCAGAAAACTATAATCGCATTGTTGCCCGCATCATTGATGACGTTGACAATAACACTACAGATCAAGCCTCAGGCACATTAACGGTCCCCTCAAAAAATTATACCGACGCCGATATCTGGCAGCAGGAAATGGACCTGATCTTTAAAAAGGTCCCTGTTTTTGTGGCACTGACCGCAGAGCTGCCCAATGCCGGTGACTACAAAACTTTTCAGTATCTCGACAAGCCACTGCTGATTACCCGCCTTAAAGACGGCACTGCTCGAGTGATGCTTAACGCCTGTTCTCACCGTGCCATGACTGTCGCCACAGAGCCCTGCGGCAACAAGTCACGCTTTACCTGCCCCTACCATGGCTGGATGTATAGC
>JGI20153J14295_10001262_pt1 | contig 19748 bp, 19 predicted proteins | sample COG_03_FD_14295 | JGI IMG/M metagenome (IMG submission 14295) | reverse complement strand
AACCTAGGGTTAAAGCCTAACTGGGACATAGCGGAGAACCCTCTGCCTTGGCTTGATTGGGTGCTGAGTGGCGACTCCTTTAAGAATTTCTTTGAAGGTCGTGTGACTGATTATAGTGCTGATGGAATGACGGGTGATACATGGGGATGGTAATGCGAAAGGTAAGGAAGAACAAACGTAAGCCCAATCGGGATGTGCAGGATAAGTTCCTAGACGACAAGCGTCATGCTGTGCCGCCCCTACGGCCTCAGACTGACACGCAAGCCGACTATATTGCAGCATTGATGTGCAACGATCAGGTCGTGGTGCTTGGCCCTGCGGGTACGGGTAAAACATTTATTGCGTCTACTGTGGCGGCAGACTTATACAGGCTAGGACAGATCGATAAGATCGTCCTAACCCGTCCCAACGTCACTGGGTCTAAGTCGTTAGGATTTTTTCCAGGCACTATGGAAGAGAAGATAGCCCCGTGGGTTGTCCCGTTCACCGATGTCATTCGTAAGCGAATGGGTGGTGGTCAGTATGACATCGCCATGAAACATAAAGCTATTGAGATAATCCCGTTTGAGGTTATGCGGGGTCGTACATTCGATAACGCATTCATCATTCTTGACGAGGCACAGAACACCACGCCCGAAGAAATGAAGATGTTTCTAAGTCGTGTGGGTAGAGACTGCACTGTCGTGGTGAATGGTGATGTTAGACAGCGGGACATTAAGGTTACCTCTGGACTAGAGACAGTAATTCGATTGGTTAAAACCCAAGGATTGCCTGTGTCATTAATTGAGTTTGGTATGGAAGACATAGTCCGAAGCGGGGCGTGTGCAATGTGGATTAAAGCATTTGATAAGGGGGGATTATAAATGGCTATTAAATATAAGTTTGGTTCAGTCGAACACAAGAAGTCTATGATTGCCAACGCGAAGTACAGATCGCGTGGCGCTGGCATACCTTTTAACTTAGATGTTACAGATCTAAACATCCCTGAGTGCTGTCCTGTGCTAGGTATATCCCTGAGTGCTGGAAACAATCAAGGTGGTGGGGCGTCCAGTGCTACTTTAGATCGTCTTGATCCATCTATAGGTTACACACCTGACAACACGGCTGTTATCTCAATGAGGGCAAACAGGATGAAGTCAGACTGTACGCCAGCAGAGATCATGCAGGTTGCTCTGTGGACTCAACGTAAGCTAGGAAGATTGGAGGCACTAAATGGCACATTATGATTGTACTAAATGCGGTCACCCAATGGGTCTTAACCCTAGTCATTGTGACGTTTGTATCTATAACGCTAAAGAAACCTTGCTGCCTGACCCTACCATAACTGAGGAACACACAGGGGGCAGTGCTGGCTACTACCGTGTAGCCGTCAGAAACCCCACCACAATACCCACCTCCTATAAAGCTGAATGCAATGACATTATCGAATCTTTAGAAATGACATTTGCAGAGGGCAATGTGTTCAAGGCCATATGGCGTTCAGCCGCTGCCCGTCAAGGTAAGGAGAAGAAGGGCAACAACTCTGTGTATGACGCAGAGAAGATGGTGTTTTTCTCAGAGCGTATCTTATCAGCAAGCAAGGAGGACTGATTCATGAGTGAAGAAGAGAAGATCGTAAGTAAAGCAAACTCTGAAGCTTATACCAACAACTGGGAAAGGCTGTTTGGTAATCCAATACCCATAGGTCAGAAGAAAGTTAAAGATCGTGTGGATCTCGGACTGTCGCCTAGTACTGTGGTAGAGGATTATGTTGAAGAATCGCTTGAACTGATCCACCCGCTTAACAGGAAATAAAAATCCTGGACCTAAGTGTTGGTAAAGTTTTAAAACCCTTATACCCCTTGTCTTGGGTAGCATTAACTTTACGCACTATCGGAGATTCCCCTCTCTGATAGTGTACTTTTATTCCCATTGTCGGCGCTCATGCCAGAGGTATCAAAATGAGTAACGAAATAGAAGAGCAAACTCTTCCAGAATTTCCCGAATCTTCCCGCGAACTTTTAGTTCTACTTCACAAGCATTACCCTGCCAAGTGTATTGCGTACAACGAATCAGAAATATCAGCACACCGCTATGCGGGGATGCGGGAACTGATCGATGAACTAATGGTATGGCAGGAGGAAGCTGATGAATCGTCAGATACGCCAGTGCATTAAAGAAGACTTTCCGTCTATGCTTTCGTTAGCACACCTAATGCACCAAGAGAGTCCCGTGTATAGGGAACTTCCTTTGGATGAAAACAAGCTACTAGAGCTCGCACACTTATCACTAGATCATCCTGACTTAGCATCGCTATTTGTATCCACAACGGATGGGCAAATAACTGGAATGCTAGGCGCGGTAGCTGTAACCGAATACTTTGGCCCTACAATTTCTACCTGTGATCTATTTCTTTATGTTCACCCCGAACAACGAGGATCATCCGCTGCTCTACGACTACTTAAAAAGTACGACAAGTGGGCGGTAGAACTAGGAGCAACCCGCATTAACCTAGGCTTAACTACAGGTTTGTTTATTAAAGAAACAGGCAGGTTATATGAGGCGGCGGGATTTAAACACTCAGGTCATTTCTACACAAGGATAAATCCCCATGGGCATTTTAAAACATAATCGTAATACCGAAGTTAAAACACCCGCAGTTACTGAAGTTAAAAAGGCTGTTAAGAAAACTAAAAAAGAAGGAGAGAAGTAATGTGCAATTTATTTTCTTCCCCTTCGCCACCTCCTGCCCCTGCACCTGTAGTCGCTGCACCTGTCAAAAAGACACCCGCGCAAGTAAAGGCTAAAGAGCAAAAGGAAGTTACTAAAGCTGCTGTAAAAAGCAACGAAGAACAATCTAAGAAGAAAGGTCGTAAGTCTTTCCGCATCCAACTTGGAGGCTACTCTAGTAACCCTAAGAATGGCAGCGGCAGCGGCCTAAGTCTATAGAGGTAGGGTATGACTGATACAACCCAAGGCCGATACGAACAGTTAAAGAGTAGGCGTGAGCCTTTCCTTACTCGCGCACGGGAGTGTTCAGCAATAACCATCCCTGCATTACTACCGCCCCAAGGACACAACTCACACACCGTCTTACCAGCCCCCTATCAAGGGCTTGGTGCTAGGGCCGTAGTTAGTTTAGCTAGTAGATTAATGATTGCTATGTACCCACCTGGCATGAGTTCGTTCCGTCTTCAAATACCGTCTGAAATATTGATGCAGCAAGGCGAGATGGAAACTGATCAGGAAACCGAGCGTGGTTTAGCTCTATCTGAGAAGGCAATCAGTAATGAGATTGAGAGAAAACAGTGGCGTCAACCTACGCACCTAACTCTCCAGTATCTTATAACCACAGGCAACGCGTTAGAACAGGTTCTCCCTGATAACCGTATGCGGGTATTTCGATTAGACCAGTATGTGGTTGTGAGGGACATGACAGGTGATGTGACAGAGATAATCATTGAAGAATATTTCTCCCCCAACAACCTACCCGCATCTGTACGTTCAATGCTTAAAGCTGAAGATGCCCCGACTCAACGTGTGCCTATCTACACCTCTTGTAAATATAACAAGGAAGGTAAGTATGATGTGCATCAAGAAGTCAGTGGCAGTAAGGTTCCTAATAGCGTAGGAACATATGATGTGTGTCCGTTCAACGCGCTACGGTGGACTTCTGTTATTGGAGAAGACTATGGTCGTGGCAAATGCGAAGAGCATTTAGGTGATCTCATGGCTGTGGACGGCTTGTCTAAGTCAATGTTAGATGGGGCTGCATTAGCCTCACGCCACATTATGATGATACGCCCTAACGCTGCTGGTGGTCTTAACCTACGCAGACGATTGTCTAAGGCTGATAATGGTGAGTATGTAGTTGGTAACCCAGAAGACTTGGGAATGTTAGCTTATCAAAATGCGCCTGGTTTACAGGTAGCAAAAGCAGAACTAGACGAGAAGAAGCGTGAGATAGCTGCGGCATTCTTGATGAACTCAAGCGTCCAGCGTGAAGGTGAGCGTGTTACAGCGTATGAACTAAAGATGATGGCAGAAGAGTTAGAGGGTTCCCTAGGTGGAGCGTTCTCAATGCTATCTCGTGACATGCAGTCTGCCCGTCTTAACCGATTAATCACTCAGATGCAAGCGCAGGGTAAGTTACCCCCATGGCCCGAAGGCGTTGTTGAGCCTACTGTTCTAACTGGTCTAGAAAGTTTAGGCCGTGAGCAAGATGTTCAACGCGTAGGTTCGGCACTTCAATTCTTACAGGGCTTACCTCCAGAAATCCTCGACTATGTTCGATGGGAGAAGCTTCTTGGTAAGGCGTTTAATGGTTTATCTCTAGAAGATGCTGTTAACACCGAAGATGAAGTGGCACAGAAGCGTCAGCAACGACAAGTAGAGTCAGGGTTAGGATCAGCAGCGGAAGCTGGTGGTGCAGCTATGGCACAACAAGCAGTAGAACAAGGGATGTAATGTCCCCTACAGGATACTAAATGACTGAACAAGCTACACAACCAGAGAATGGCTCAGATGAATATAACCAGCAAAAAGCTGCCCAATTCAACGCGGGTCATGGAACCCCATCAAGTGAGAATATAGACTCAGCCCCCATCCCTCTCAAACCAGAGAACGGACAGGACAAATTCTATAATGCTGAAACTGGTGAGTATAACTGGCAAGCACATGCTGCCGAGTTAGAGTACCGCATGAAAGGGGGTTCACCCGATGCGGCAACGGAAGGAGAGGAAAGCACAGAGGCCGCACCAGAAGCGGAGACCGATGACGCAGCCCTCAGTATAGTCAGCAACGCTGGCCTTGACGTTGACTCATTAATTCAGCAAATCCAACAAGAAGGTAACCTGAGTGACGAGGCTAAAAATGCTCTCATAGCCACAGGTGTTGATGCAAGTCTAATCGACTCTTATGTTGATAACCTAAAGTTCCGTATGGACGCTGAGTCCAAGGCTGCCCTTGAATATGTGGGCGGTGAGGAAGAGTGGGGAAAGATAAACGCATGGGCTGAAAACAACCTTAGTGTTGAAGATAAAGCAGCGTACAACGATACGTTGAATGGAGAGAATTGGAAAATGGCTGCTGATGCAATTAAATCCCGCATGGGACAAAACGCAGAGCCTAACTTAATGTTAGGCAACGAGTTAGGTAATACCGCTTCGGGTTACCGTAGTCGAGCGGAAATGAAGAAAGACATGTCAAACCCAGAGTACAAGTCTAATCCTACATTCCGTCAATCTGTCATCGATAAGATGTCAGTCTCCACATATGACCTAGACCAATCCTAGGATCATACCGCCCCCTTCGGGGGGCAACCATTCTAGGGTAGCGCCAAGCCAGCGATACCTCCGATAAGGTCGCACATCCCCAACCCTGACATGACTAGGCTAGTTACTGTGGGTTATTCCGTGCGCTCTTTAGAAGTACCCTTGCACTGACCTGTTACGACAGACAATCTTTGTAACGCTACAACTTAAAGAATATAGACATTTTTACATTTATTTATTACAGGGCATTATCATGGCTATTTCTAGCATTACATCAAACCCCTCCAGATTTGGTAAGGGACAAACAACAGGGCCAGTTGACAATCGTGGCTTATTTTTAGACGTTTTCGGTGGTGAAGTATTAACCGCATTCGATCTTGCAACAGTAACTCTTGACAAACACAACGTAAAAACCGTTGGTGGTGGTCAGCGTTCATTCCGTTTCCCAAAGACTTGGAAAGCATCAGCCGAGTACCATGTACCCGGAACAGAAATGATGGGTAACGACATTGAGACAGGTGAGATCTCTATCACCATCGATGACATCTTAGTATCTCACACTGCTGTATCGGACATTGACACTATGTTGTCACACTTCGATGTACGCTCTGAGTACTCTGCCCAGATGGGCCGTGCATTAGCGCGTGTATTCGACAAGAACGTATTCCGTCAGATTATTAAGGCTGCTCGTACTGCGGCTGATGGCCCATTCCCTGGCGGTGACACTATCACTGGTTTGGGTAATTCATCTACTGGAGCCAACTGGATCGATGCAATTCGTCTAGCCAACTTAAAGTTCTTTAACTTGTCAATCCCAGAAGAACAGACCCGTTATATGTCTGTAAGTGCTGAGACATTTAACAAGATCAAGTTTGCTAAAGATGCTAACGGTCAGTTCTTAGTGTTAGACCAAGACCTTCGCCACAGCGGCGCTGGTGGTATTGAAGGTCGTGCAGATACTCTTACTATTGATGGTGTTCAGATTGTTAAGTCTTTGAACATGCCTAATACAGACGAAACGTCTGCTGCTGGTGTGTACTCAAAGTACCGCGCAAACTACGCTACTACTGTTGGTTGTATCTGGACAGCGGATGCTGTTGCGACTGTTAAGTTGATGGACATCGGCTTTGAATCAGAGCGTGACACTCGTCGTTTGGAAGACTTCTTAGTTGCTAAGATGTTGACAGGCAGCGGTACATTGCGCCCTGAGTGCGCTATCGAATTAACTTCGTAAGTCATTCCCCAGTTCTTTAATTAGAACTACAAGCCTCACCTTATGGTGGGGCTTTTTTTCATCTATGAGGTTCTTATGTTAACCAAACTCGATGCCGTCAATCAGATCCTTGAGTCCATTGGCGAAGATCCAGTATCATCATTATCTTCTGGTCTGCCCGATGCAGAGTCAGCAGAACGAATTCTAGACAGGGTATCACGCGAAATACAAGCCAAAGGCTGGCTGTGTAATTTAGAGCGTAGTTACCTTTTAAGTTTAACAGCCGATAAAACAATTCCCTTGTCAGATGCTGTTCTCCGAATTGACACGGTAGACACTGACAAGCAAATAAACGTGTCTGTTAGAAAATACCTAAATCAATTTCATCTATACGATGTAGACAAGCACAAATTTACCTTTGATAAAGCCCTTACTGTAGACATAGTTTGGGAACGTGACATAAGCGATTTAACTCTTGAACTTCAGCTTTACATAACAGCTAAAGCAGCCAGAAGATTCCAAGAATCGGAACTAGGCTCTATAGCTGCTGATCAATTTGCTGTTCGCGCAGAGGAAGAAGCCTATGCAGCATTAATGGACGCAGAAGCAGAGGCTGATGATTCTAATGCTCTGACTGACAGTCCTTATTGTCGTTATGTAGTAGGCCGAAACCATTCACTTTACGGGAGATAATCATGGGTAAACTGGTCGAACAAACCCTCCGTACCATGTACCAAGGCGTAAGTCGTCAACCAAGTACTGTAAGACTGCCCGGTCAGGTAGAAGATGCTGAGAATGTTATGTTCTCTGTTGTCTCAGGTGGGTTCAGCAAAAGACCGGGTACTCAATTTTTCGCTGAAACATTATTAACATATAGCGACCATGCTTTTTATAGCTATGAGCGCGACTCTAATGAAAAGTATTTAGTAGTCATTGGATACAATGGCGTGTCAAACCCAACTAGTAGTTCTGCACAGGCTACAATAAAGGTCTATGGTTCTACAGGTACTGTTCATACAGTGACAGCAGGTTCAACAGCATTAAATTATTTAGCTACACCAAACCCTTCTCAGGACTTATCTTTCGCAACCGTTGGCGACACAACCTTTATAGCTAATCGATTAAAAACTGTAGCTATATATAGTTCTGGGGCTTTTCAGCATGACACGATGCCTCACCAGCTAATTAGAAATGCAGACGGTACGTTCACTTTTCAAATGTACACAAGTTGGACACAGCGTCCCAACACTGGAGCAACAGGAGCAGCGGCAGAAGCTATTATTCCTTCTCCAGATTTCGTGGGCAACCAAATATCTGACTTAACTTTTCATCGTGATCGTCTAGCTATTGCGGCTGATGAAACTGTTTACTTTTCCGCAGCAGGAGACTATGTAAACTTCTGGCCTAAAACTGTCGGTCAGGTAATTGATTCTGACCCATTTGGTAGGACAGCCTCAACTTCATCTGTTAACCGAATACGGGCTATTGTTCCGTTTCGCAAGGCTCTGTTTTGTTCTTCGGATAATGCACAGTTTGAGTTAACTAGTAATGAAGCCCTCACTCCAACAACGGCTCAAATTGATGTTGCGACTAAGTATACATCTGAGCATTTGTGCCGACCTTTAGGATTTAGAGATGAACTTTATTTTGCTAGTAAGAGCGGAAGTAGTGCTGTTTTGTTTGAATATTACTACAGTGACACTTCGGTTGGACACACGGCTAACGATGTTCTTATTCACGCTTCTGGTTACATACCCGCACCTATAACTCATTTAGTTAGTGACACTGTGACGGGAACAATAATGGCCCTTAGTGGGACAGATCGTTCCTCTATATACGTTTACAAAACCTTTTGGAATGGCGAAGAAAAAGCACAATCATCTTGGAGTAAGTGGTCTTTTGGTACAGGAACTATAATCCAAAACTTCACTAACTTAGATGGTCACATATACATAGCCCTCACAAGAGGCGGGTCGCTAATTGTAGAGAAGGTCTCTTTAAATGAAAATGAGAAACCTGCTCAGTTTAAGTACCCAGTAAGGCTTGACGCATTGCAGTACATAGTAGGTACTTATGATTCATCGACACAAGTAACAACTTTTGTCAGTGAGTATCCTTTAGACTTTACAAAGATGACTGCCGTCACGACTACGGAAAACGCACCCGCTGGATCTAAGGGTATTGTTATTAATCCTCTTACTGTTACACCTAGCTTTAATGCTGGTAACGGATTCTTCAAAGGTAAGTTTACGTTAGCTGGGGACAAGTCAGGAGTACCAGTATACTTAGGAATAAACTACCTAATGTCTGTTGAGTTATCTAAGCAATACCTTAGAGAAGGACAGGATAATGCAACAGTAACTACAGGAAGGCTTCAGCTTAAACGTATCTACTTTGACTATAAAGACTCAGCGTTTTTACAGGCCATAGTAACCCCACATTTGCGTCCTCCTAAAACTTATACGTTCAATGGATCTACTGTTGGCGGTTCTATACAAGCATCGCCTGATCTACTAAATGGTGTGTTTGATGCACCTATAAGATCTGATGGAACAACAGTAAAAATTCAACTAATTAACCCCTCGTACCTACCATGCACAGTTACAAGCGCACGGTGGATAGGGTTCTTCAACGAAATGACAAGGCAGGAGTAATTATGTGCGTCACAGCAATTGTCGCTTCAGCGGTAGCTGGGGTAGCAGCCGCTTCCCAACAGGCAAAGGTGGCTAAACAATCTACTGAACGTGCCTATGAAGCGGAAGCAGGTAACTTTGCATTAGTGCAGAAGGAAAACACTAGGTTACAACGTGAATCTAATGAGCTTTATGACACTGAGGTATCAGACCGTGTTCGCCTAGCTAACAGAGAGTTAGGCACATTGTCTGTAATGCTAGGTGAAATGGGTGCGTCTACTTCTTCCGCAACGGCACTACGAATTGATCAATCCTATACATCAGGAATGGATGTAAACCGTATAGAGCAGAGCAGGGATAATCAAAATGAAGCCCTGCAAGCCGCTAAAAGAGCAGGTCAGCAAGGTTATCTAAATCAAACAACACTGGCTTATAGTCAAGGTGCTGCTGCAGTGGCTAACGCCAATGCAAACGCTATCGGATCTATAACAAACGCTGGTTCTTCTTATAGTAACTACAAGACCAACAAGCGAGATTATCAACTTAGACTTAAAGGTTATCAAAGAACCTAACAAGGAGGCTGTAGATGCCCGAATTATCAAACGCTGGTTCTGGTTCACGCACTAGCCGATCTGGACGTAGCAGTAATAAGCTACAAACTAGTGCGGGTGCTACAACTAAAGTACAGATACAAAAACAAGAACTGCCTCTCCAAGATAGCCGCGCTATCATGAGCGCAGGGGTTGCCCAATCAAATGCCATAGGTAATATGGGAAAGGCAATGAGTGGCTTTTTTAATGCCATAGTGGACGCTGATTCTAACCTACTGCAAGTAGAACGTGCTGAGAATCTAAGGGTTGCTAGTGAGGCTCAGCGTGAGCGTAGGGCTGTAGAGGCTGAGGAAAAGGCAGAAGCACTAAATTCCAAGAGCGTAAAGAATTAAGAACGGCTGAGCAAGAAGCCGCTGCACTTCAAGCTGCTGTAAATATAGGTGTTCTTAACAAATCAGTTAGTGAATTAACACTAGGATTTGAACAAAACATTCTTGCCATTCATGATGTTTCAGATGGTTCTAGCCTAGCTAAGAAAGCCGATGAATATTTTATGGCTAACTTTGGTGAAGGAACAAACGATGAACTATTAGATCAGCAAATTAAAAACGCATACGAATCTAAAATTCTTCCTTATATATCTGCAGCTTCTGAGGATCGTAAGTCACGCCTACAGTCTCAGTTAGTAACGGATATGTCGTCTGACCTTATTAACCGTGGTACGCCAATAGATGCAAGCACCTTCGCTGGTGACTTTGATCGTCTAAAAGGTATAAACCCAACCATGCGGGACTCTGAAATATCAGCCACTATACTTGGAATGTATAAAGAGTCAGCCCATGCAAATGGAAAGTTTAAGCAATTCGCCAGATTTATATCTGAAGCCAAGGTCATAAAAGTTGGTGATGAATATAAAACTTTTGCTGATCAATACGCTTTTGCGTCTGCAGAAATGTTGCAAAAAGGTTTGGAAGAATTCCAAGCCCAACGAACTATAGAGTCTATTGAGTCTTCTGATTCTTTAATAAATAAAATAAATGGTTTAGGTTATAGCCTTGATAATGATGCCGAGTTAGCTGATTTAGTTCAAGAACAAATACAGTTTACTAATCGTTTTGGTGACGAGCAAAGTACCAATAAAATCATTAAGGCTCTTAGTGATAAAACTAAAGCACTTGGCATTCTTAAAGCCGAAGACGAAAGATGGTTTGCTTTATCTATGGGTAATTTGTCGTCTGTAAAGACAACTGATTACAATCAAAAACAGTTAAACAAGTTACTTAGTGTACCTGCTACAAACTTTCTTAATCCTCAACTATCAGATCAAGAGTTTGCACAAGCTTCTACTGCTGTTACAGGTATTATTAATAACCAGAATAAGCAAATGGGGTCTATATCACCAAAGGTTAAAGCCGCAATTAGCGGAATGNTAACTAGTAAAAACCCTGTAATGATGAAAAGAGGTTCCGACCTTCTTAGGAAGATGGATGAAACCGATAGCACAATGTCTGACACAATTTTATCAGATAATGAAAATGCTATAGCTATGTTTGCCGCTATTAAAGAAGATCGAATTAATTTTGATTTAATTGAGAGTGAGTCTGACCTAGCCGAAGCTCTGGTAGACAACGAAGCTAATGTAGCAGTGGCAGCACAAACTGCTCAGTACTATCAAGATGAAACTGGTTCTACGGTTTCAAGTGATACTGATGTATTTAAAGCTATAATGGCTGATGGTTCTTTTATGGGAGTCACAGACGACAATGACTTTAGGGAATCTATTGCTGACTATTTAAATGTGAGCGGATTGGATGAACATAATCTTCACATTTCTCCCATAGGCCCGGTTGCTAAGCGGTTCATGGCTACTCACAGAGCCTTATCACTTGCCCATCAAGTAACAGGAGTGGGATCTTCTGACCCTGATGAAATAGCCAAATCTGTTTGGAAAACGATGATGCCTAACCTAGGCTATGAACGAACAGGTGATGGTCAATATACTTTAGTTATGAAAGGTACGCAGTATCAGGTTCCTGAGTCTAATGAGCCTTTAGGTGTTGGATCTCAAATGCCAGATCAAAACAATATAGTGAACCCTTTAAATCCTACTGAGACGGTTAACCCCTCTGACGCTATGGATAAAGCGGTAAATCTTATATCTAAAATGCCTGTTATAGCTAATAGTTCTGGTGGTGCTGGGTTTAGGCCCCGTAACGATAAATCAGGTACATTTGTTGTTACCAAAAACAATGATGATACAGGCCAGCCAGAGGATATTATCTTAGGTTTAAATGAAGATTATGACTTAGGTTCGGAACCTTCTATTTCTAAACCCGTAGGAGTTGGTCGTGGTGGACTAGGCAAACAACAAGTTGCTAAGAACGTCACAATTAATCTTACTGGGGATATTGTAGTTGATACAAATACTTTAAAAGGTATTCAAAAAGACCTACCTCCCTCTTTTCACTTAATAGCTATGTACCCTAATGGCACTAAACCTGCTGACAAGGCTAGTGGAGAGGCAAAAGCTACAGGGTATAAGATTGGTGTGTATCCACACTTAATTGCTGACGATGTTCCTAATAATATCTACACAGACAAAGAAATAAGTGAAATGTCTCAGGGTGGTCACATTGATCCTCGTCCTGTTCGTAATCCTAATCGTAAATTTAATAATGGCGCAAGCCCTGCCACCTACTTCCAAGGTAGTTCGGTTAACTCACAAAGTGACGCTAAGCAAACCACACTTTTGCAAGAAGGGGTTATTAACAAACTAAAAGTAGACGGCAAGATTAGTCCATTAATAGGGCTAACCAAACCACTACAAGCTGGATTTGTACCAGATTCAATTGATACTAATAAGTTATTTGAAACTGCCGAAAACATATCCTGGTTTATTCAAGATGCATACAAAGGAATAAAAGAACATATGGGTACTACATCAGATCCCGAATACACAGAACAAAGGTTTGAGATGATTGCCGAGGCAGAAGCTTGGAGGTCAGAATCATACTGGGATGGTGTTAAGAGCGCACCTAATGGTAAGGGTTATCGAACTGTTGGTTATGGTTACAACATGGATTCAGTAGGTCATAAAGACTTATTCATGAAGACACTGCAAGTTGGTTCTGATTACTTTGATTCTGTTCACGCTGGTGACATTGAAATTACCGAGGCTCAAGGCCGTAAGTTATTTGATGCTGCCGTAGGCGAGGCTGAATCTGTAATTGATAACCGTTTAAAAGGTGTAGATCTTAACCACCAACAACGGCTTGCTTTAGTATCTATGGCATACAACTCGCCTAAGTTAATAGGTGAAAAATTAGTTGGTTACTTAAAGGCTGGCTTAATGGAAGAAGCAGTAAATGAGATCTTATTTAAATCTAACAGAACTCGTATGCTTGGCTTATATAACCGTAGGTATGAAGAAGCACTAACATTTGTTGGCGCTAACCGAGAGCATGGTATGCCCTCTTACCTTGCCTACATGGCTACTGTGTTACCTGCTAAGTTTGCTGCTAAATATGCTGCCTCACAGGAAGCTATAGACAAGTCAAAGGCAAAAGTTTAACAAAGGTGATTTATGGACTTAATTCGTTCATCAACAACGGCAGAAGAGGATACGTTTAATCGTGTCCAAGCTGTCGATATGGAAGTGTCCTCGTTTAGTCCTAAGCCCAATGTTATGGCTATGGGAAACGAAGGTCCCGGAGTTTTAGAAACAGCCGTATCATTTTATCAGCAAGAAACTTTGTTTGGTGGAATGTATATGGCGTCTAAAGAACTAGGTCAAGGTTCAAAAGATCTTGACTTTAATGTCTTTAGACACTACCAAGACAACAAAGAAGACCTAACGGACATAGATGTTTTTATTAGACAGGGAATGTTTGACAGCGTAGATAACCTTGATCACTTTAACGCCAGAGCAAGTCGTTTTCGTTCTGAGATAAGGAACAGGAATAACATGATTAATGGCAACGGCTACGGCCTGATGCTTGGTATGGGCTTGTCCCTACTAGATGTTATGACGCTTATACCTGTTGTTGGCCAAGCTAAGAAAGGTAAAGCCCTAGCTTCGGCAGCTAACTATGCAATGAAAGGTGGTGCTGTAGTTGCGGCACAAGAAGTTGCCTTACACAACATGCAAGAGTTTAGAACTATGGACGAGTCAGTACTTAACGTATTGGCAGGTTCTGTTCTACTAGGTGCGGTAGGTGGATACAAAGGCAGAAAGGTAGTCGATAAGCTAAAGCGTGGGGCAGATGATGCTGTAAGAGCAGAAACTACGCCACCACTTGGCTCTTTAAATGATCCTGATTTCATAGGCCCCTTACCATTACTGGCAGACGATATAGAACTAGGCGGTGGTCGTATAGGTGACGACACAGCGGGCGCTCAGAGAGTTGCAGACAGCACCGAATCCGTTATGGATGGTAATAGAGGTGTTGTAGCAAAAGCCCTTAATAAGACTGTAGGCTGGATTGATAAAGTTACTCCTATTGGTCGTTCTTTTAACTGGACTGCTAAGACCGCGCGTAATGTTACTCAACGTCTTATGGACACAGGAGGCAGGATTAACAAGGCTGCGGCTGAAGGTCAGGTTACACTAAATGCTGAGACAGTTAAGAACGCCATAAAGACTGAATACGACACTCTTCTTTTACAGGGTGAGAATACAGTCATTAACTTAAACCAGGCAATGACAGGTAAGGGGCGTATAGCACAACAGTTAGCTTCAGATGGGACGCGTATAGTTAACTGGGGACAGAGCGCAACAGGGCAAGCAGAGAACTTTGATATGGGCTTATTAAAGCCTTCTGAGTTCAATGAACTTGTGGTTAGGTCTTTGCATGGTTATATGAGTCCTGATGATCTAGCTAAGTTAGAAACTCGTTGGGGCGCTGATAATACAAAGCTGATTAAAAGTGCTGTTGATGACTACGCAGGTAATATCAACCATAGCAATGGTCGTCTAGAAGACCTTATGGTAGAGCATGGTTTAATTACAGACAAGATGCGTATGGGTAACGATTACCATATGGCCCAGTTATGGGATAGTAGAATTATATCTGAAGACACTTATAAAGCTAAGGACTTCTTTATTAAGATATTACAGTCTGAACCTGCTGAAGACTTCATAGAAGAGTATGGCATGTCTATTGACGACTACGCTAAGCTAGGTCTTGAAGACGTTACGATTAAGGACTTACAAGGTCAAGAACAGATTATAACCAAAGCTGAAGGTCAGCGTTATAAAGGTGAGATCCTAGAGGATTGGTCAGGTAACCAATACGAGAAAGCCCTTGAAGAAATAGATCAAGCTGCAAAGGCTGCACTAGATGCAGAGAAGGTTGCTAGGAAATCTATGGTAGAAGCTGCTGCTATGATAAGGCAGAGTACTACTCAGATTAAAAACCTATCCGTTAAGGTTGCTAAAGATGTCGTTAGGAAAACCTACGAGCGTATTAATTTAGTTAAGGCTACAAGAAGTAAAGCACAAGCTGAGTTGGCTGAAGCACAAGCGGAGATTAGAGGCAAGTTAGAGAAGGAGTATGCTCAGCAACTGAAAGCTGTAGAGAACGGCCCGACTCAACGAGCCATTAACGCAGCCGCTACTAAACTTCGCAAGTTAATGAAGGTTAAAGGCCCGCTAGAGCAAGACCCTCAAGCAATAAAGCTAGCCCAAGAAGCGGTTGTCGAAGCTGAGATAAATCATGCTGTGGCTATAGATAACATGTGGCGTTCAATTAAAGTGAATACCCCTGCTATGGCTAAGTACAAGGAACGCGCTTTAGCCGCTAGGACTAAACTAAGAAAAGCCGAAGCTGACATTAAGAAGAAGCAAGAACGTGTATCTGATTTAGAGGTAGCAGTCTCTAAAACTGAAGACGCTATTAAGGCTACTAGGGCCTTAACAAAAGAGTCCCGTGCTGCTTACAAGGACATGAAGAGTTCATGGCGTAGGGCTAAGAAGGAAGCTAAGAAAGCTGTTCGATTAAACAGGACAGGTGGCGCAAAGAACATGAACGAGACAGTTGATGATCTAGTCGGAAACCTGCAGCAAAACAGCAAGTCACCACAAGGTGTTTTAACCGAGGCTATGTTTGAAGGTGGTCGTAGTAAGAGTCGTACTATTCGCATGACTCCTGATCAAACTAGAGAAGCACATGAATTAGGCATACTTCGGAATGACCTACACATGGTTCTCGACAAGCAATGGGAAGAAGTATCTGCCCGTATCGCTCTTCGTAAGGTCTTTGGTAATAATGTTGCATTAGACCTAAGTGACCTAAAGAAAGCTATATCTGAAGAGTATGACGCAGAGATTGCATTCCTTAGAGGTAAGAACAAAAAGCACTCTCACCTAAAGGACGAAAAAAGGGCAGCAATAAAAGATGTAGATGGGTTACTTGAAAGACTTTATGGTCGTGCAGGTATGCCTGACGATCCAGACAGTGCTTTAACTTGGGCAGCTAATAAGGCTAGGGAGTATAACTTCACACGCTTTGGCCCTGAGTTTATTGTTACATCATTTACCGATTCAGCTAACATGATACTGACTAACGGATTTGGCGTGTACGCTACTAAGTACTTTAAAGCGTCTTCCGCTATTCTCAAGGACGCCCCTGACGATGTAATCCATAAGATAGCTGTTGCTTCTGAAAGATTGCTTCATCAAGCGCGTCACTTAAAGCTGTCAGGTTCTGATAGTTTTAATCAGGGAATAGGTATTGGTGCTACAGGAACCATGAAGCAAGCTGTAACAGCTAATGTTGATCGTCTAACGGCAGGTCTTAACGAGAAGGTTAATGTAATGTCTGGTCTTGCTGCTTGGAACGTAAAGCAGAAGGCTATGACTATGATCTTCCAACAGGACAAGCTAGTGGAGATCGTCAATAACCCAAGTATGTTAGACGACCTGACTAGGGCGAAACTAGCTACTATAGGTATCGGCCCTGACCAACTTGCTCAGTTCAAGAAGATGTCTCAGCGGTATGGAATTTCTGATGATCGAGGTGTTAAAAGCTTTGATGCACAGAAATGGCAAACCCATAACGAAGTAGAGTATATCGCTTCCCGTCAGGAATACGAGAACGGTAAGAAGATGCTGAAAGATGGAGACATCGAAGATGCAGACTTAGACGAACTGAGAGATGCTATGGAGGCTGAGTACAAATTGTATTCAGAAGGCCGTGAGGCTTATACATCTTTTGTATCGTCAATGAGACAAGCTGCTGACCGAGGAATCATGACGCCTGGAATTGGTGACACACCTCTTCTAATGGATGGCGCTGTGGCTAAGATGCTAATGCAGTTCCAAACCTACGGGTTCGTTATCATGAACAAAATGATAGCCCCTGCGGCGCAGCGTATGCACCACTATAAGGATGCAGATGCAGTTGCTTCTATGGGAATGGCTTTAGCATTAGGAGGTCTGGTAGTTATCACTAAGGATATGATACGTCATGGTGAAATTAAAGACCGCTCTGCTGGTGAGTGGACGCGTGATGTTCTTGATAGGTCAGGCGCTTTAGCTTGGTTATCCCCATACGCCGCTGCTATAGAAAAGTCTACTGGTCTTGGTGCAGGAGGTTCACGCTTCCAAGCTAACAATACTATGGGCCAACTATTCGGGCCTACATTTGGTCTAGGTACTGACGTAGTATCAGGAATAAATGCTCTATCAGATCCCGAAAGGGATGATGGTGCAGAGAAGCTTCGTAGGCTTGCCCCTTATCAGGCTCTCTTCAAGATAGCTGATCTAACCTCAGACGATTAAAACCTTAAAGCCCCTCAATAGAGGGGTTTCTTTTATATTTAAAAGGAGTCCTAATGGCTTACTCTTATGTGGCATATATAGCCTCTGGTGGGCAAACACAATTCACAATACCCTTTCCGTACATTGCTCAAGCACACGTTAAGGTAAAGATTAACAACGTAGCAAACACATCTTTCGTTTGGTTATCTACCACACAAATACAAGTAACAGCATCGACTGCTAATGACCGTGTGTTCATATACCGAGAAACCTCACCTGATCAGCGGTTAGTTGATTTTGTAATACCTGGTCAGCTAACCGAAGAAGATTTGGACACAGCGTTTACGCAAACTCAGTTCCTCTCTCAAGAAGCTTTAGACAATTCCGTTTTAGGTATATTTGAAGATCCAGCAATAGGTACGTTTTCTGCGGTAAATAAGAAAATTTCAAATTTAGCCGACCCAACTGACGCACAAGATGCTGTCACTAAGTCATGGGCAGAAACTGGGCAGACTTCACAGCTTTCCGCAGCAACTGCACAGGCAGTCCTTTCTGCTAGTAAGGCATCAGAATCTACTGTGTCAGCGACTAACTCAGAGACATCTAATACAGCCAGTGGTGTTAGTGCTGCTGCATCGGCTACCAGTGCGGCTGAAAGTGCTGCATCGGCTACAACCGCTACGACACAGGCAGCCTTGGCAACAACTAACGGTGCAGCACAGGTTGCTCTAGCGGCTACCCAAGCTGGACTTGCGACAACTAATGGAGCAGCCCAAGTTACTTTAGCGACTGCCCAAGCTGTTATCGCAACGACACAAGCAGCCGCTGTTGTAGCAGCAGACTCAAACGCAGCAGCGAGTGCTACAGCATCTGCCGCTAGTGCAGCAGCGAGTGCAGCCAGTGCAGCATCTATAACGGGTGCAGAATCAACGGCAACCACTAAAGCATCTGAGTCAGCAGCAAGTGCAACNGCATCTGCNAACTCTGCCGCAGCAGCAGCAGCAAGCTTTGACTCGTTTGACGACAGGTATCTTGGTGCTAAAGCATCTGAACCATCAACTAATAATGATGGTGACGCTCTCGTGGCTGGCAACCTGTACTTTCTAACTGGCACAGGTATGCAAGTCTACGATGGGGCCAACTGGATTGCAGCTAGTTCTAGTGGCAACGTGTCTCTGTATTCTTACGAGTATATAGCCACCGCAGGGCAGACAAGCTTTTCAGGCGCAGATGTTAATGGTCAGACTTTAAGCTACACAGCGAATAATATTCATGTGACTTATGGCGGCTTGGATATTCCTAAAGCTGATTATGTAGCCACTAACGGCACTACAATCGTCCTAGATGATGGGGCGGTAGTAGGTACGATTGTTCGCATAGTTGCTTTCCAGTCATTCGTGGTGGCTAACACCTATACACAGACTCAGGCTGACGCACGTTATAAAGCGATTGGTGCTAGTGAAGGTGGGCCAAGTTTAGGTACTAACAGCGTTCTGAGATACAACTCAAACACCATCAGTGAAAACATAGTCGTAGGAGCCAGCCAAAACGCATTTTCTGCTGGCCCCATCACGATTGCGAATGGCAACACTGTCACTGTAAATGGAACATGGAGCATAATTTAATGTCCACTTTATCTATAAAAGAACTCTCCCACCCTAGCGGTGAGGTGATTAAGATTGCCAGTGGTAAGACACTTGATTTGAACAGTCAAGGCACTCTTGTATTGCCTACTATTCCTCATGCAAAAATGCCCAGTGGCTCGGTGTTGCAAGTTGTTCAAGGAGTGCAGAATGTAGCAGTAAGTTCTGCCTCTGCTTCTTGGACGGATACGGGCCTAAGTGCCTCAATCACCCCTATTAGTACCTCAAGTAAAATCATGGTTACTATAGCATGTTCGGGCATTGTTATGAATTGCAATTATTCTGGCGTTAAGTTAGTCAGAGGCAGTACGGATGTTGCCGCTAATTGGCAGTACACTGTTAATTCAACTTGGGTTCCCATAACTTGGTTAATATCTTATCTGGACGCTCCTTCCACTACGTCTGCTACAACATATAAAGCGCATTTATTAATTTCAGGTACGTCAAACTATGTAAGATGGAACTATGTGGGTAATTCCTCAATACAACCTACTGCAACAATAACACTTATGGAGATACAAGGATGACAAGTAAATTAAAAACCGATGTCCTTGAAACAGTAAGCGGCTCTGGCACGATTGCACTGACTAACCAGTTGTCTGGCATGACGAGTGCGAGTATGCCCAGTGGCTCAGTATTGCAAGTAGCAAGCACTGGTTATACGTCAAGTAGCGCAATAGCAGTTAGTGCAAATGCT
>JGI20153J14295_10001259_pt1 | contig 19786 bp, 16 predicted proteins | sample COG_03_FD_14295 | JGI IMG/M metagenome (IMG submission 14295) | reverse complement strand
GTTTCGATGAGGAATGACCCGCCGACCAGTAGACCAATGTTTTGACCAAATGTTGTGGCAATAGGAATCAGCGAATTGCGCATGGCATGTCCAGTGACCGCACGGCGAAATGACACGCCTTTGGCGATGGCTGTGCGGATGTAGTCTGATGCGAGATTGTCCATCAAGTGGTTCTTGAGCAATAAGGTGGTGAAGGCAAAGGCACCGATCAGGTAGCAAATCAACGGCAGTACGGAATGGTTGATCAGGTCCATCACTTTGCCCCAGAGGGTCAGGTCATCAAAGCGCATGCTCACGAAGCCGCCCATGGGGAACCATTCTAGGCGGACTGAAAAGTACAGTAATAGCAGGGCGCCAAGAACATAGCCGGGTACCGCATAGCCAACGAAAATCAATATCGAAGTGATAGTGTCAACGGGGCTCTTGTGCTTGATGGCCTTAACAACCCCTAACGGAATGCTGACGGCGTAGGTGATGATCAGTGTGACAAGGCCGTAATATAGGGAGACCGGGAAGCGGTCGCTGATGACATCCCATACGGGCTCGTTGTAGCGATAGGATGAGCCCAGATCGCCTTGCGCCACCTTGCTGACCCAGTCCAGGTAACTTTCGAAGATCGGCTTGTCGAAGCCGTAGTATTCTTTTAAGCGCGCCAGCTGCGATTCGGACAGCGCCATGCCTTCGCCGGCCACCTGAGTGCTGATGCCTGTGGACGCATTCATCTGCTGCGATTCCATGATGGCCCGTTCCAACGGCCCGCCTGGCACCAGGCGAGTAATGGCAAAGACAATAATCGTCACGCCGACTAACGTCGGTAAGATGAGCAATAATCTTCTAAAGAAATAATCACGCATATTACGTTGGTCAATGTCCGTTGAGCTGTAATGAAGAGATTTTTGATCTCCCTGAATCAAGGCCTGGGTGAGACGTTTGGATTATTTGTGCACAGCTTGTACTGGTGCGCGGATAGTGCCATAAACCTGCGCCCGATTAAAGGCGCATAATGTATATAGCGCGGTGGTTTTGGCGTTTTATGTGACGGGCAAGACTGGTTGTCGGGCGCGAATTTGAGGTAACCTTGCGATTGCTGGTGAATTGAACACTTAAGGACCAAACGACATGGAACTAGAATTGTTACCGGTGGATAAATACACTGATGCGGCCATTTCGATGGTCATCACTTATGCACCGCAACTGGTCCTCGCTCTAGCGACGTTGTTTGTTGGCTTATGGGTGATAAAAGGTATTCTGGCGGGGGCACATAGTGCTTTTTCTCGTGCTGAGGTAGAGGCAACGTTGCAGAAGTTTCTGCTGAGCCTGATAGGGGTTGGCCTCAAGGGCTTACTGATCATCAGTGTGGCCTCCATGATTGGCATCGAGACGACCTCGTTTATCGCTGTCCTCGGTGCGGCCGGCTTGGCGGTTGGTCTGGCTTTGCAGGGTAGTTTGGCGAACTTTGCCGGTGGCGTGCTTATCTTGTTGTTCAAGCCGTACAAAATCGGTGACTTCATCGATGCGAAAGGACATATGGGAACCGTCCGCGAAATCGGCATATTCCACACCATCATGACCACCGGTGATAACAAAACGATCATCATCCCGAACGGTGCTGTTTCGAATAGTGCTATTACGAATTTCTCGGCACAAGCCACTCGGCGAGTCGACATTATTTTTGGCATTGGCTACGACGATGATCTGCGTCAAGCGAAGGACATTCTTCGTGGTTTGATTGAAGCGGATGAGCGGATTCTCAAAGATCCGCCGCCTCTGATTGTGATTTCAACACTGGGTGCCAGTTCGGTGGATATTACGACCCGTTCCTGGGTAGATGCGGCGAACTACTGGCCCGTATTGTTTGATCTAACGGAAAATACCAAGTTAGCGTTCGATGCCGCGGGAATCAGTATTCCGTTTCCACAAACGGATGTGCATCTCTACCAGGGCAACAAAACTTGAGCTTAACAGCCCGGTTCACGCGCTGAGACTTCTCTGACGACTAATGGTCACTTGTCGGCCAAAGTCTTGGGCATAGACATAACTGCATCCATAATGTCGAGCACCGTCGTCATCACGGGCGCCAACTTTTATAGGCCGACAATACTTTGAAGTGGAATGTTTGTCCTAGGTCTAACTAACGGTTTGACCGTAGCGCGGTTTAAGTCCGATAGCTAATCACGTCCCTTGGCGCTTGATCGAGATTGGAACCTGAAGGTTAGAGATTCTTTGCGATGCAATCATAAACGATCCGCGATAGCAGGGTCGCCCTTGGCACAGCATCGCCATCGGTGCGCATCTGGTTCATGGCATAACCGATGGCAACCTGATCGATGGGATCGGCAAACCCGGTGGATCCGCCTGCGCCATCGTGGCCGAAAGCCTGCTCGTGAGGGCCGAATTCCTGCCGACGATTGCGCATAAAGCCTCTTGCCCAGTGCATGGGTTTGTTTAACACGCGGTCAACTGGTGACTCGATCTCTAACTGTGTTGCGGCTTGAAGTGCCCTTTGACCGATGAGTTGGCCGCCTTGGAATTGGCCGCCCATAGCTAAACTTGAATAAATTTTGGCGATGCCTCTCGCGTTGGCCTGGCCATTGGCAGCGGGGATTTCGGCCTGGCGCCAGGCTGAGCTGCTGACATCACGAAAGGGGCTGATGACTGGATTTTGTTGAGCTATGGCAAAAAGTGGCGGGGCGGTGACCTGTGGGCCTGGAGCTGGTTGCTTGCGGGCGCGATTGGGCCCGATCATGGCCGCGCAGCGGGCTAGTTCTGAGCTTGGCAGGCCAATATAAAAGTCGGCATTCAACGGCGCTGCGATTTTTTCGTTGAAGAATTGTCCCAAGCTCTTGCCTGTGATCCGACGGATGAGCTCGCCGGGTAAATAGCCCCAGGTGATCGCGTGATAACCTGTGCCTTCGCCCAGTGGCCATAAGGGACGTTGGGCGGCCAACAGGTTAGTCATTTTTTGCCAATCATAAAGGTCTGCCACTTCGATTCGGGTTTCTATGCCACAGAGGCCGGCTTGGTGGGATAACATTTGGGCAACAGTAACGTTCTGCTTACCTGCCGCGCCGAATTCAGGCCAATGTTTACTGACGGTATCCGCATAGTTGAGCTTGCCCTCATCCACCAGTACCGCCAGTGCCAGCGCCGCCATACCTTTGGTGGTGGAATAAACGTTGACCAGGGTGTCTGCCTGCCAAGGTTGAGTCATCTCTGGATCCGTGAAGCCACCCCAAAGATCGACGACTTTCTCGCCCTGGTAGTAAGCGCAAAAGCTGGCGCCCACTTCAACATCTAGCCAGAGATCCTGGAAGGTCTGTTTAACCGCTTCGAAGCCCGTTGCTACCTCGCCTTGAATTGTGATATCCATTTTTGTCACAGTACCTTATTCATAGTAGAAACCTGGTGGATACTAACACTAACGGCTTGATGAGTAATGCCAGGAGCCAGGGGCTAATCACCCTGGCGCTCTTTTGTCACTTAGGGGCACGTCTCGAAAAGTATCGGGGCTGGCTAAGCGAGCTTGTTGTGCAAGCAGGGTTAAATTTGAAAACCATTGGGCTAAGGGCGGCTCACCGCACTGGGCGCTGAGCTGGTTGAAGTAATCGGTCTGTTTTTCTGCCAGCTTGTGAAAGTGCCGAGTTTTAACGCCGGCATCACGAAGGCTTTGGGCGTGAGCCTGTTGGTCAGCTTCCATTTGCGCTTGTTCTGGCAGATTGAATTGGCCGGCAAGCCAGCGAGCAAACCAACGCGCCTGGATCTCAAACAAGGGAAATGGCACGATTAAGTAAGGCAGGCCGATGAATGCCAGGGTTGGATAGGCCGGTACAACAAGATCCTGATAGAGCGGATTCACCCAGTTGTCTTCGACGCTGATGATGTCGTTACTGAGGAAGGGGAATTGGTATTCGTAGCCAGTACAAAACATTAATACGTCAATGTCAGTGAGGCGCTCGGTATCGCTGAGCACCAGGTTACCCTGAGGATCGAAGCCGATGGGTTCGCCGTGGGTGTGAACCAGGTTTGGTGTGACCGATGCTGGCCGGTCCGCCAGTGCCTGGCCACACCAATGGACGTTGGCTGCTGTGGTCGCGATTTCACGAGAGATATCAGCCCCTGATGCCGCGGCCCCCCATAGAACCACGCGTTGATCTCGGTAGGCGTTCGCGTCGCGGTAGTTGTGGCTATGGATAATACGACCTTTGAAATGCTCAATCCCGGGTAAATGTGGCACTCGGGGCTGGGAATAGTGACCGTTACAGACCATGACTGCATCAAAGGTGTCGGTTGTTAGCGAGTTGTCAGCAAGGCTCCAGGTGACTTGCCAAAAATTGCTTGCAGGTTTGACGCTGACAATTGTGTGGTTGAAGCGCAGATAATTTTGGAGGTGAAAATCACGACAAAAATTTTCCAGGTAAGTTAGCACGCTCCGATGATGAGGGAAGCGCGGCCAGTCATCCTGGCCGCCACCCTGGCTATCAAATGGATAGTCGAGAAATGCCATAAGGTCACGAGGCAGGTTAGTTCGTAAGCTGGCATAGATCGATGAATACACCGGTTTGTGCACCTGTCGCCCGCTCGGGTCGTCATCTATTGCCGGATCAAATACCCAGACGCCACCGATGCGAGCAGATTGCTCGAAAATCACGGGCTCGTGTCCGGCTCTGATCAACTCTCGAGCCGCGACGAGGCCTGCTGCACCTGCGCCGATAATGGCGACTCGTCGAGTGTTCACCGTTCAGCGAGTCTCAGTCAGCGCCAGATCCTCGCGGATATAACGATTCGCCAGGGCATAGTGTAAGGCCGCCCACAGATTGATGCAGACGAAGATCATCAATGAGTAGCGCAAGGACTCGTTACCATAGTCTGTCTTGAAGTAGTCACTGAGTACGCCGACCAGTTGCGGGCCAATGCCGAGACCGATCAGGTTAGTTAAAAACAGATTGATGGCCGCCGACACGGATCGCATGCGAACCGGCACCAGGCTTTGAATCGCCGAAAATCCGGGGCCGATATAAAATCCGCTACAAAACGCCGGTATGCAGAATAAGGCGATAGCGATCCATGTTGTTTCGACCAGGAAGGACGCAACGGCCAAGGGAACAACAATGGTCAGTCCGATGGCGACTACCCACAGATTCCAACGCGCGTCCCTGGCAGACATTCGATCGGCGATCACGCCAGAACAAAAGGTGCCAATGCCGCCGATGATGCCGTACAGAAAAGCCAGGGTGAAACCTACCTCGGTCTGGGATAACCCGTGTGATCTGACGAAGTAAGCAGGTAGCCATAAGACCATACCATAGCCAACAAAGGCGGCGAGGGAACCGCCGGCAACCACGTGGCGCAGGGATCTTGTCGCCCACATGTTTCTCGCCACCGCCATAAATGACGGCGGGGTTGTGTTGGTCTGCACGGTTTTTTCTGCGGCGCCTCGAGCGGGTTCGATCAAGGTGAATCTGACAATAAGGGCGATGAGCAGCCCCGGCGCGCCGACCACAAAAAATGCGGTGCGCCAGCCCAGATGTTGGCTCATCCAGCCGCCGCCGATATAAGCAAACAACAAACCCAGGTTCACGCCCACAGCAAAAACGGCCATTGCCGTAGAGCGTTGTTCAATAGGAAAGTAGTCTGAAATTAACGAGTGCGAAGGCGGGTTGGAGCCAGCCTCGCCAATACCGACGCCGATTCGAGTCAGCGCAAGCTGAAAAAATGAAGTGGCAAAGCCGCAGGCGACAGTCATAGCGCTCCATATGGTTATCGCAATCGCGATAATATTACGCCGATTGCCCCGATCAGCAAGCATGGCGATGGGCATGCCCAGGGTCGCATAAAAGATGGCGAAGGTTAGACCGACCAAAAACCCCATCTGTGTATCTGACGCGCCCAGGTCGTTCTTGATCGGTTGTAACAGGATGCCGATAATTTGCCGATCCACGTGACTCGATGTGAACACCAGAGTGAGTAGAAACAGGGCGTAGTTGCGGTAGCGCTTGGTAATTATGACGGGTGCATCAACAGCTTGTTGCATGAGCCTCCAGAATCTGGTTTCTAGGTTTTTTTATTGTGCGTGGAATATACCACAGTCAACCAAGGCGTAAAGATAAGGCTGATCTGGTGTATCATGGGGTTAACCTTCTAGGGGAAAATAGCGTGTTTACGGTGTCCTTGATTCAACAAAAAGTATTGTCAGACTCGACGATCGAGTTGCAATTTCAGCGTGATGACGGCGAACCTGTGGTGTTTGTTCCGGGTCAATTTTTTCGATTTGTGTTCACCGATGTAGACGGTGAGTTCGAGCGCAGCTATAGCCTATGTAATTTGGCGCCCGATACGACTGGGATCTTACTGCTGGTGATTTCCAAGGTAGACGGTGGCCGCGCCACTCGTTTGTTGTTTAATGCCGAGTGCGGATTGAAAGCATCGGTGACCGGGCCATTTGGGCGGCTGGTACTCCCGGATCAACTGCCCAAGAGATTGTTTTTAGTGGCGACCAGTGTTGGCATTGCGCCTTATCTGCCAATGTTGGGGCCGCTGTCGGGTCCCTTGTGCCGAGATGAAATTGAGGTTTTCCTGTTGCTAGGAGTGAGAGACCCCAGTGAATTCATCTATGCGACGGAGCTTGTTGATTTTCAGCGTCGGCATCCGCGCTTTCATTTACGTATTTGCTACTCGCGCCGCCTGCCAGATTCGCCGCGATCCTTCGAAGGCTCAGGTTACGTTCAAGATTATTTACCCGCAGTGGTAACAAACCAGGATCTCGTGATGTTGTGCGGCAACCCGATGATGGTCGATGTTTGCTTTGCCAAGCTCAAACAGGCAGGGCTGTCCAGTCGCCAAGTCATACGGGAAAAGTACGTCTTCGCCAAGCAAGCGTCGGTTCAGCCCCCAAGCGCCTTGAGTGCCGAACAAAAGCGTTTGATCGCAGAGAAGATGCAAAAATACCGACGTTGATTATTGGGCGCGGCATGCCCAATGCCACGGTTCATAGTTGATGCCAGTGGTGTTGTTACGTGGATATGACATTGAGAACTCAAAACGGTGGGCATGCGTGTTTAGCCATTCAAAAGCGGCGGTCTGATCAAAGGCTTCAGATAAGGGTTCTGGCCCTGGCGTAGACAGATCCAGGGCCCGCCCGGTGTGGTGTTCACTGAAACCGGGGATCGCACTGATCTTAAAAATATCATCCAACTGCTGGCCTGCCGCGACTTTCTTGCGGATCAAGCCACACTGATATTCAACGGAGCGAAACGCCGAGACGAGCTGCAATTCAATGTCGTCCTGGTGGGCAGCCAGCCGCATAGCTTGCCAGCACTTCAGGGTGAAGGGTGTCATCCACTGTTCCCGGTCGAAGACGTCACGCCCGGCGGAAGCTAAATCTAGCGCTTCGATTTGCAGTGGCAACTGACAGTTCAGGCGAAGGTTAACGTCGCCGCCAAGTTCCCTCAGGAAATCGTCAATGATAGTCGTGTAGTCTTGGATGATCATCTAGCGACTCCCCGCCCGCTGTGAGACAAAGTGTTGAGATGCATGGCTGAGATTCATAGTGTCATCACGCCCGCTAATAAGCTAAGCAGAAAGGTGCCCGAGAATAATGTGAAATAGATGAGGCCAAGACCCGTAAACTTCAGCAGAGTAATAAAATAACCTTGGCCATAGACCCTGAGAAGACTCATGTACATATAGATTGGTATCCAAATTGAGAGCACCGTTGATGGGATCTCAGTACCGATAGATTGTTCTACAGGTGTCAACAAGCCTTCGAGTAGCAGCGCTAAAAAAATAAAACTGTGATTGTGGACAGCGAGAATCAGGTGCTGCGTATAGTAAAGGCCGCTGCCAAGATAGGCGAGTTTCAGTATCAAGGCGAAAATGGGGAGCAGCACAAAAAGTACCGGTGGGGCTATGTCGAGCAGCATACTGATGAGGTCGCGTGGATCTTCTTTGGCGAGTTCAACGGCTTTTCTCGTCTGGGCCTCGAGCTTGTTGCCCAGCTTGGTGTTTTGCTCGGCGGTTAAACCGGGTAGCTGAATGTTGGCGTGGATGTCATTGAGTGTTGAATCGGCCTCGACATACGCGGCGTCTTTTTCCGCATTTTGTTCCGCCTGTTGCTCCGAGTCTTGAGTTGAAACTTCAACGCCCGCCCCATCAGTCATGAAAGTGACCGGAGATTGTGCCGAGAAAAGGTTCTGGGCGGATAGAAACAAAAAAAACAATATGCTGGCGATCAGGTATAGACGCAGTGGTTGGATATAGCGCGCTCGCCGACCTGCAACGTATTCGGTGGCTAAAAAACCCGGGCGCAGAAACAGGGCAAACAGCGTTCTTGCCGTACGTGAATCGAAACTAAAAATATTTTCGAACGCTTCACTCACCAGGGACCAGAAAAACCGATCCATGCCACGTTGATTTTGGCCGCAGTGGTAACAATACTGCCCGGCAAGGGGAGTCTGACAATTTGGGCAATAGGCGGCGGCCGAATCGTTGGTCTCTTCGTTCACGACAGTCAGGCGACAAAGCGCTCAAGATGATGATCAGTATTGCCGAATTGGGAATCTATCACCATCAACCGTTTGAAATAATGCGCCACTCGCAGTTCCTCCGTCATACCCATGCCGCCATGCAGTTGTACAGCGTTCTGACCTACGAACCGAGAAGCTTTGCCCACCAGATATTTCAACGCGTGAATCGTCCGCTGGGTTTCGCTACTGCCCTGGGTTTCCAGCATGTTGGCCTTCATACATAAGGACTGGGCCAACGCATGCTCCATAAACATCTCAGTCATACGGTGCTTGAGCACTTGAAACTCGCTGAGCGGATGGTCGAACTGCTTGCGTTGTTTGGTGTAGTGGACGGTGTCTTCGTACAGGGTTTGCATGCCACCGATGGCTTCGGCAGCCAGCGCCAGAATCGCGCGGTTAGCGATTTTTTCGATAATGCCATAGCCTTCGTCCAGTGGGCCGAGGCGTTGGTCATCGCTGACGCGGACATTGGTAAATTTGATTTCAGAGGCCCTCAGGCCATCGACGGTGGGATAGTCTGTGCGCGTCAAGCCGTCGGCCGCAGCGTCGACAATGAACAAACTAATACCATGAGGGTCCTGGCTGTCGCCACTGGTGCGAGTCGAGACTAAGATTTTGCCCGCGGACTGGGCATTTAATACCAGTGATTTTTCGCCGTTAATGAGGAAGTTGTCACCGTCGCGATCCGCCGTGGTGACCACATTGTTAAGGTCATGGTGCGCTTGCTGTTCAGCATAGGCGAACGTCGCAATCAGACTGCCGTCGATAATTGATGGAATCAGCTCCGCCTTTTGCTGAGGGTTACCTGCTGCATTAATGGCACCACCAAACAGGATGACCGTGGGCAGATAAGGCTCAAGGACCAGGCCCTTGCCGAACTCTTCAAGCATGATCATCGTATCCACAGGTGTGCCGCCGATGCCGCCGTCGTCTTCGTCGAAGGGCAGTGCCAACCAGCCGAGATCGGCGAATTGCTGCCAGTGCTCGCGGCTGAAACCCTCGTCCGAGGCCGATATTTTGTTGCGTTGACTAATGTCGTAGTGATCATCGACGAACTTTTTAACGCTGTCGCGCAACAGGTTCTGTTCTTCGGTATAGGAAAGATCCATGTTATTGCTCTTTTGTTGAGTTAGCCTAAACCAAGGACATTCTTGGCGATCACGTCTTTTTGTACCTCGCTGGCGCCACCGAAAATTGTGGTGGCGCGGGTACCCAGATAAGCGCTGGTCGCGCCTCGAGCAAAGCCAGGTCCTGCGGCGGCCCCCCAAGCTGCAGCGTAAATACCGGCAGCTTCAAGGTTAAGTTCCGAGACGCGTTGTTGAATCTCTGTACCCTTTAATTTCATGATGGAGGACTCTGGGCCGGGATTGCCGCCGCTGGCAACCGAAGCCAGACTGCGTAATTCGGTAAATTCCAGGGCTAACAATTCAGCTTCCAAGGCACCGACTTTGTTGCGGAACGCCGGCACATCCATCAGCGTGCCGTCTCCGACTTTGACGCTCATGGCATTTTTCCGAGCTTTGGCCAGGCCGAGAACGGAGTTCTGAATGCCGGCTAATCCCGTGCGTTCATGAATGAGCAAGCCCTTGGCGTAGGTCCAGCCCTTGCCCTCTTCGCCGATGCGATTTTCCACGGGGACCTTGACGTCGGTGAGAAACACGTCGTTGACGGAATGGCTGCCACCCAGGGTGATGATAGGTTTGATCTCAACTCCTGGATCATTCATGGGGATCAGCAGAAACGTAATGCCTTCTTGTTTTACGCCGGTGCTTTGGGTGCGGGTCAGGCAAAACATCCAATGGGCAATATGGGCCAGCGTCGTCCAGGTCTTTTGGCCGTTGACGGTGTAGTAAGTACCGTCTGCTGATAGCTCTGCTCGAGTTTGCAGGTTTGCTAGGTCAGAGCCGGCGCCAGGTTCTGAGTAACCTTGGCACCAGTTCACCGAGCCATCACGGATGCTCGGCAGGAATCGGTCTTGCTGTGCTTTTGTGCCATAGTTCATCAGGATCGGGGCCAGCATGCCGACCCCAAACGGAATCTGTGGTGGTGTGCTGTTACGGGCCATTTCCATATCAAAAATATAGCGCTGAGTCGGCGTAAAACCGGGGCCACCGAACTCAACTGGCCATTTTGCGATGTCCCAGCCACCTTGGTCGCGCAGGGCCTGAAACCATTCGGCGCGCTTGGTCCACATGTCCATGCCCGTGGGCAAATTCTGCTTGATGAAGTCTTGAACCTTGACCTGAAATGCGAGGTCTTCTTGGCTGAATTCGATGTCCATGGGCTGGATGTCTCCTGGTGCGTAACCGGGTCATTGGCGTACTGTCATTGGCGTACTGTCATTGTTCGATGAGTGACTACCAGTGGTGGTCGAACAGGCGCAGTGCAAACTATCATAGGAAGATTAAATAGGCATTACAACCGCGGTCCGGGTGTTGGGTGGGTTCGAGGTCATGAGCGGTTCACCGGTGCTAGCAACGCGACTGTTGTTGGTCAGGGGTTTAAGCCCAGGCAGCCAGATTCAATGTTGGCATCGACCAGTGCGCGACAGAATTTGTCGATAGCCCCTAGATCTTCAAAATGCCCGACCTGGAGGCGATAGATCAGCCGTTGTTGCAGGTAGATGGTCTCGACAAAGGAATGCAGGTCTGAGAACAAGTCTGGGCGTTGCTGTTCTAGGGTCGCCCAGAAATTGATTGCCGCCGCAGAAGATCGGAAGGCGCCAAGCTGCACTCGATAACCCGGCTCAACAGGCGCGACAGTGTGAGTCATCGCTGTGTGGTTGCGAGATTGGTTGGGTAAGCGAAAATTCCAATCAGTGGTCCGACTGAGTTCCGGTCGCTCCTCGTCGCTGGCTGGTTCCGGCGAGTTGGTCAGGGTTGCGAGACGCGCGTTGGCGCGCTCGAATCCACCGGCCGCAGACTGCCTTAACCAGCTCAGAGCCTGGCCGATATCGACCGCTGTGCCTGAACCGTCGGCATAGAGATTGGCCAAGTAGTATTGGGCCGGTGGATAGCCCGCCGTCGCGGCCCGGGTGTACCAGTTGAATGCCTGATTNAGGTCTTCGGTGGTGCCTTCGCCGAAACGATGCATCAGGGCGAGGATGGTTTGGGCGCGCGGGTCACCAGCATCGGCNAGGCTGCTGAATTCAGCGAATGCGGTTATATAGTCACGCTGTTGATAAGCCTCNGTGGCCGAGTCGAAATCAGCCCGCAGGTCNGTTGTGACAAGGCACAGCAGGCTACAAAGGATGAAGGTACGCATGGCTGCAGTCTAAACAATCCGGTGGGCAACGGGTAGGCGCAGAGTGGCAATTTCCGTTAGGTGCCGGTGGTCAGGCTAGTTAAGGATTATGCAGAGGATGCCACGACAAAGCCTGCCAACGGGCTTATGATAGTGGCGTGGGCTGTAACAAACGACGCCGTAGCGATTGGCGAGATCAGCCATGTGCCGGCGGCGGCCACTCACCATTCATAGCGTTAAAGAGGTAGTACTTGTGATGGAATTGCATACATTAGCCCGTGAGGCTGCCGCTAACTTGCTAAAGCTGGGGCAGACCGTTGCCGTGGCCGAGTCTTCAACTGCAGGGCTGGTTTCGGCCAGTCTGCTAGCAATTCCCGGCGCCTCAGCCTATTACGCCGGTGGCAGCGTCATATATACACGCTTGTCCCGTAAGCGATTCCTCACACTCGACCCGGCGCTGCTCGCCGGTCTGGCGCCCTTGAGCGAAGAGATGGTCAGGGTTTTCGCAGATGCGGCTAGGACCAGCCTGAATGCGCAATGGGGTATCGCAGAATTAGGCGCCGCGGGGCCCACTGGAACGCCCTACGGTCATCCCCCGGGTGTGAGTGTTATTGGCGTATCTGGGCCCGTGAACCTGTCTATGCGCATCGAAACCCAGAGCGCGGATCGAGAGCAGAATATGTGGCACTTCACCCAGGAAGCGCTCAAGTTGCTGGCGCGAGCGACGGCGCAAGCGCTGACTCTGCCGCCGGCATCTGCCGCTCAGAAAACCCCCATTAATAACTAACGAGAGATGAATCATGGCGAAGCTCCCGAGTGGCATTTTGGCGCGGACGATAACAACAGGGGGGCTCTTGTTAGGGATTTTCGCCCTGGGTGCTTGTTCAAGTCAGATAGGCGCGTCTTTAGACGGGCAAGATGGGCGGCTCTCACCGTGCCCAGCGGCACCCCATTGTGTCACCAGTGAAGTGGATGAGTCTGCGAGCGCGTATGTCGCCCCCATTGCAATGAATGGACTCACCAGCCAGCAGGCGCGAACCTTGTTGATCAGCGCGATGACTGAAATGCAGGGCCAGATTAATACGCAGACAGATCGATACCTGGCCGCCAGCTTCAAGAGCAAAATGTTTGGCTTCACCGATGATCTTGAGTGCCGAATTGATAGCGCGGCGGGACTAATTCAGGTGCGCTCGGCTTCACGGTTGGGATACTACGACATGGGCGCCAATCGGCGTCGAGTCAACGAGCTGCGGCAACGCTTTGCAGTTTTGCGGAACAGCTTAGTCTCTGTTCAGAGCTGATCGTTCAGAGCTGATCGTTGAGACCTGCTGTTGAGGGTGAGCGTTTAGAGCTACTGCTTGGATGATGTCGTGAGGATGGCGAAAAATCAGCCTCGAGTTTCAACGCCTTGTCCCCTCTGGCTCATTCAATGGGTCCTGGTATCTTCTCGAAGTATTGGTACAGATAATCGATATTAGACGCAAAGTGGGTTTCTTTGACGAGCTTGAAATCCGGGGTCGGAAAGTCAGGAAATGTGATGTCACCTTCAACTTCAGTTTGAATGGTGGTGAGGTGGACGGCATTCGCCAAGCCCTGGGCCAGTGCTTGCTGATAGATCTGGCCGCCACCAACAATAAAGACGGGCCGTGGGTCATCACTGACTGACTGTAGGGCAGTGATCAATGAGCTGGCGATCTCGCAGCCGGGAACCGAATAGGCGCTATTGCGAGTCACAATAATCGTACTTCTACCGGGTAGCGGTCTGCCGATCGATTCATAGGTTTTGCGGCCCATGATGAGAATGCCGCCGATAGTAATCTCGCGAAATAGTTTTTGCTCACCCTTTACCTGCCAGGGGATATTCGGACCATTACCGATGATATTGTTGAGCGCGCGTGCGGCCACCAAGCTAACGTGCACTTACATCTGCTCGACAGTGTCGATGCCCAGCAGGTCTAAACCCTGTTGGATAACCCGGGCGGTGAGATCCGCAATCAGCAGACGGCTGGTGGTGACCTCGGGCGCCGCCTTGAGAATCGGGCAGGCTTCATAGAAGGACATAAACAATCCGGCGAGTTCAAACAGGTAGTTGCAGAGGATATTGGCCTGATAGTCCTCCGTGACTGCATCAACCGTCTCGCTGAACTGGAGTAGCTTCAAGCCCAGTTGCATCTCAAGCGGCTCCTGAATCAGGATGTCACCGCGCAAGGTGCCGGGATCAATGTCTGCGCGGCGGAAGACGCTGCGGATCCGTGTGTAGGCATACTGCAGATAGGGTGCGGTGTTGCCTTCAAAGGACAACATGGTGTCCCAGTCAAAGACGTAGTCAGTGAGGCGATTCTTGGACAGTTCGGCATACTTAATGGCGCCGACACCGACGACGCGAGCAATCTCATGGCGCTGTTCGGCATCCAGTTCAGGATTCTTGGTACTGACCAGTTCAAAGGCACGGGCAATGGCTTCGTCAATCACCTCGATCAGTTTGACATCAGCGCCGTCGCGGGTCTTGAAAGGCTTGCCGTCCTCCTTGAGGATTACACCGAAAGGCAAGTGCCGAAAGTCTTGCGTGTCGCTGATATAGCCGGCTTGCCTGGCGACCGCAAATAACAGTGAGAGGTGCAATCGCTGGCGCGCATCGACAAAGTACAGGGCGCGATCGGTCTTGAGTGTCTGACTTCGATACCTGACGGCGGCGATATCACTGGCCATATAAGGATAGCCGCCATCTGACTTCTGCACCATAGCAGGTAAGGGGTTGCCATCTTTACCCGTAAACTCGTCGAGGAAAACACACTTGGCGCCGTTGGAAACAGTGATCAGTCCCTGCCTTGTCAGTTCATCGACGACCACGGGCAGATCAGCATTGTAATCGCTCTCGGCTTTGATGTCGGCTGGCGTGAGACTGATATTGAGCTTGTCGTAAACCGCCTGGCAGTGCTTGACTGACTCAGTGATAAATAGTTGCCACAGTGCACGGCAGCGCGGATCGCCAGACTGAAGCCTGACCACATATTCCCTGGCCTTATGGGCAAACTCCGGGTCGGATTTAAACAAGCGGCTGGCAGCCATATAAAATTTTTCAAGATCTTTAAGTTCACTGCCCAGCGCGACGCCACTGGTGTCTAGCTGGTCCATATAGGCCAGCAGACTGCCAAATTGTGCACCCCAGTCCCCCACATGGTTTGCGCGGATAACGTGATGGCCTTGAAATTCGAGGCTGCGCGCGGCGGCGTCACCGATCGATGTGCTACGTAAATGGCCAATATGCATTTCTTTCGCCAGATTCGGCGCCGAGTAATCAATCACGATCGTCTCGGCGACTCTGGGCTGAACACCGAGTCGGCTNTCCTGACGCAGTTCGGTCAAGCTGGCGGCGATAAATTCTGCTGAAAGGTGAATGTTGATAAAGCCTGGGCCCGCGATTTCAACCTTGGCAGCGGCGGGGAAGTCGAGCGCCTCGATAATGGTGCCTGCCAGCGCTCTTGGGTTCAGGCCAAGGCGCTTGGCCGCGCCCATCACGCCATTGGCTTGATAGTGACCGAATTCTGGGCGCTGGGAATTTTTGATAACAGCGGGCGCCTCGGCCGCACCGGCTTGGGTGAGTGCGCTGCAAATGGCCTGGTCAATAAATAGCTTGAGGTTCATGGTTGTTAATATCGAGGTGGCAAAAACCTCGCCATGTTAGCGGTTTCGCTATCGCGGCGCCACATTGTCGAGGCTCGGAAACGACCTGGCGTCAGGATATCTTTGTGATTGGCGAGATTTGGCCTGCTTTATCCTGCCTTGTCCCGGAGCTGGGTGACTTCTCAGACGGTAACACGGACGACCGTCGCAGCAGGTGATGGCGTCAAATTCTAAACTTGAGTAGGATAAAGGGACACGCCGTGGAGATTGAGTCGATGCAGAAAAATGGTTTTCACCATGTCGCCTTCGCCTGTCGAGACCTGGATGCGACAGTTGCCTTTTATCAGGGACTGTTGGAATTTCCTCTGGTCCATACTGAGATGCAGGGTAACGCCGAAGGTTTCTTGCGGCATGTTTTTTTTGACTTGGGCGATGGTTCAAGCCTGGCATTTTTTTACCTGCAAGGTATTGGTGAGCCGAAAGACTATCCGACGGCAATCTCGACGGATCTGGGCTTGCCGATCTGGGTTAACCATGTGGCTTTTCGTGCTGACCAGGCACGCTATGACCAGGTTAAAGAAACCATGACCGCGCAGCTGATCAAACCCGTGATGGAAGCAGACCACGGTTGGTGTCGCTCCGTTTACTATGCGGACCCGAATGGTATCTTGATCGAGTTTTGTGTTGATTCACCGGGGTTTAAGCCAGACCCAAAGGCGGCTATGGATCTGCTACATGCAGTGCCAGAGGGCTATACGAAATAGCCAAGGGTTTAACAGGTTAAGCGATCGGGCCGCACCTAGCCGGGGGCGCCTAGCCGGGGGCACCTAGCCGGGGGCACCTAGCCGGGGGCACCTAGCCGGGGGCGCCTAGCCGGCCGCGCCTCGCCGGCCGCGCCTAGCCGGCCGCACCTAGCCGGGGGCGCCTAGCCGGCCGCACCTAGCCGGTCGCACCTAGTCAAGGTGGTGGCGGATGCGCTCGCAAAGTAGGTCAGTACTATAAGGTTTCTGGATAAAGTCGTGGCCCTGCTCGACAATAAAATGGGTATGAACGCCGTTATAGGGATAGCCACTCGTGTAGATCAATCTGACACTCGGCGAGATGGCACGCATGCGTTCAGAGGCTTGCCGGCCACCCATTTTTGGCAACACTACGTCCATGATGACCAGATCTATACGTTTGTGTTGAGCCTTAAAAATAGTCAAGGCTTCGTCACCATCTCTGGCTTCGATGACGTTATAGCCGACGCCGCGGAGTATCAGTCGCGCCAGATCTCTGACATGGTCGCTGTCTTCAACCAATAATAGGGTTTCTGTGCCGCCGATGATTTTACGTCGGTCTTTGCCCAGTGTTTGCTGCGTGCTGTCATGGCTGGCAGGCAGGTGAACCCGAAACGTCGAGCCGCCGCCCTGGGTGTTGATGATCGTGATAAATCCTCGGTGCTGCCGAATAATATCATCCACCAGCGACAGCCCAAGGCCGGTACCCATGCCCTCTGGTTTGGTAGTGAAAAACGGCTTAAAGATATGTTCCAGGTCCTTTTCGCTGATACCGGTGCCCGAGTCAACGATTGCAATGACCACGTAATAGCCTGGCTGAATCTCGCGATCAGTAACGCTGTTGATATCTGTGATGAGTTGGCGATCGGTATTGATCGACAAGCATCCTGGTTCCAGCATGGCATCGCGAGCGTTGATCATCAGATTGATGATGACCTGTTCGATCTGAGACGAGTCAGCCAGTACGAGTGCCTTGTCTGTGTTTCGGTTGATATGGATGTCGATATTCGCCGGCAGCAGGCGGCGGATCAGCAGGTCGAGATTGACGATAAGATCATTAATATCGATGACCGAACGTTCAGCCTCTTGGGGTCGACTGAATGCGAGCAATTTATGGGTCATGTCGGCGGCAAGGCGGCCGGCATTCTGAATTTGGGTGAGATAGCCTTGGCGCTCAGCAGTGCTGAGGGTTGGCTCGAGGCACAATTCTGAGTAGCCGTTGATGGCAACTAATAAGTTGTTAAAGTCGTGGGCTATGCCGCCGGCCAGGTGACCTACGGCCTCCATCTTTTGGGCTGCGAGCAGTTGGTATTGCAATGCTTGTTGTTCATTCTGTGTTTGTACATGCCTAGAATTATCGCGAATGATGACAGTGCTTTGGTATTGGCCCTGCAGGTACTGCCGATTGACTGAAACCTCAACTGGAATTGTCTGGCCATTCTTATGTTGTCCACTGAATGTTTGACGAGGCTTTTTGTCACCGTTTTGCTGCATGCGAGCGCCTGTTGTTCCGCTAAGGTGGTCAGTGTCTTTGGATTGCTCGTTAAGGACGCTCGAAGTGTCGGCGCGACTGGTCAAGGCCGGCAGTAAGTCGGCGAGACCTCGGCCGTGCAATTCTTGCGGGCTAAAACCGAATATAGCGGTGCTAGACTTATTCGATGCAGTAATTTCGTTTTTGTGATTGACCAGTAATATAGCTTCGGATGAGTGTTGAAACAGCGTTGCGTAGTTAGCGGCGGCTTCTTGAATTTCCGATTGGAGGTGGTGAACTGCGCTCAGGGATCGCGCGACGATGACAATGGCTGGCGAATTGCGGCCGTTCTCGAGTTGCGATTGGAACTCGATCTCTGCTGGCAGCCAATAGCCGTCGCTGTGTTTGAGTTCCGTTGTTAGGGTGCTGATTGCATTGTTCGGAGCGTTAAGTTTGTTGAGGCTCGATTGGAGGTGCTTCGCGGCGTCAGGGGTAAATAGTCGTTCGATAGTAAGCGCTCGGAATTGGCTTCGTGAATACCCGAGCCATTGTTGGATGGAGGGTGTGACATAGGTTGTCTCGTGTTGGCTGTTTACGATCCAGAGACTTTCTGTCAAATGACTTGTGACCGTATCGTATCGATATTGCAGGTCTCTCATTTTCTTTTGAGAGCCTGCGATCTGATGTGCAATGCGGTTGTTTTCTTCGCTCTGGGCAAAGGTTTGATCAAACTGCTGCATCAGTAATGCGGTCCGCTCGCGCCTATTGTTTGCTGATGGGATAAGTCTTCGGGCCGTGTGCCGAGCCAGATCCAGCAGAGGAACATGAATATCAAAAGTGACTCGTTGTGCTGTCTGACGCCAGGTCACATGTTTCAAATTTTTGGCGTTACTGTTCAGCAAGCTAGCCATTTGACCGCGCAGCAGATGATACAGCGCTATGGGTGGCTGGTAGCCGTGCTGCATGTGCAGCTTTACTCGGAAGTATCTTGCGCTGATTTGTTGCAGTTCCAGTCGGCAGGGTAGCATTTTTTCGATGGTGCCAGCGGCACCGAAAGCAAAGCGATAAGCCTCTCCCATGCCTGGCAAGGTTTGGCTGATCAGCTGGCAGGTTCGGAAGTGACGGCTGCTCCAAGAATGCATTCCTGCTGCGGCGATCTGGTCACCATCAAGGGCGCTGGTTAATATTCTGTCGATCAATAGAAACCTGTCCCAATCAAAAAGTATCTCGGGGTTAGAAAGATAAGCGCAAGCATCTTCACAAATAGCTAAGGTTGTTTGACTCTTAAGATGTTGACGGCACAGCATCATGAAGCAGCCTAAATAATGGCAGCTGATGTCTGGCTGATCGTCGATCAATGTGTGGTAGCGGGCGTTCTCTTCCATGAGATTACCAGTCAGCGCCATATGGCGAGTGAGAATAATCTCTGCATCAAGGCTGCCGGTCAAGAAGTCTGTGCGGAAAATCAGTGGATTATGAGAGTTCCGCCGATTGATCGATCAAAATTTGTGCACGCTGGCAAAGTTCTGGGTAATCTTTGAGATCCTTCGCGCCTTGAGGTGTGAGGCAATAGACCCCTCTGCGAACACGTTCAAACCAATGATAGTGGTTGGCACTGAGAATACTTGAGGTTTTTTCGCCGGTGCCCTGCTTACGTAATTCGCGAGTTGAAGAGGCTCCGTTGTGTTGTAGACAGCAACCAATCAGAACGGCGTTTTCCCGATAGGCGGTAATGAGTTTTTGTTGATGAATGCCGCCAGTGTTGTAGCTGCCTGATCGACCCTCTATTTCACGAATGATCGCTGTGTGTTGCTTGGACTTTCGTGGTGTCACACCTTCAACTGCTTCGAGTCTGTGCTCTGGCATGGTGATCGCTGAGCCGCCTGAAGGGTCGAATTCCTTTTTGACGCTGACGCCGAGAGGCCCGAAGTTTACGACCAGCAAGCCGAGCTGCAACTTTCGTAGAACACGAGTGGTACCGCGCCATTGTCGACTTCGACGATTGGCGGTTTCCGGAATCGCGACATACACGGCGCTGGTGATGGTCTGGCGATCAGTGGCCTGAATCAGCAGGGTTAAATTAATGCTGGTTTTAAGCTCAACTACAACGACTTGCTGGTCCCTTTGAGCCACGATATCACAGTGCC
>JGI20153J14295_10001244_pt1 | contig 19922 bp, 12 predicted proteins | sample COG_03_FD_14295 | JGI IMG/M metagenome (IMG submission 14295) | reverse complement strand
AAAAATGATAAACGAGAACAAAAGTTCCTATTATCGGGAAATAGAGGCGTATAAACAGGAGGTTTATTCTCCATATAACTAGTTGTAAACAATTTAACCCAAAATTATGAAAATAAAAATCACATTAATTTCTTTATTCTTAACCGCAATTTCTTACGGTCAATATGATTGGACTAAAGGAGAATTAGTTTTAAAAAGTGGAGATACTTTGAAAGGACAAATTAAACTGCCAATGATTTCCAAAAATTTGATAGCATTTAATGGAAAAGAAAAAGTCAAATACAGAAAAAACAGAAAATCTAAAAAGACTAAATATGATGAAACTCAGGTGAAAAAGGTCATTTTTAGAAATTCTGATACTGAAGTTGCTTACTTTGAATTTATACAAACATCGGAAAAGAAAAAAGGTCTTTTTAAAATAATTAGCTCTGGAAAAGCTACATTATATGCAAGAAGTGTAAGTATAACTAATTCAACGCCTATGTATATGGGTGGTCCAAATGGAGGAACTTGGAATCATTGGAATTATTCTTTTAGTGATTTTAATGAGTTTTATGTTTTAAAAGAAGACGAGAAATTAGCGAGTCCATTAATTACTGCCAGAATATCTCGTTCTTTTAAAAAAAGAGCAATAGAATATTTTTCTGATTGTCCAAATTTAGTTTCTAAACTTGAAAAAAAAATATATGTGAAAGACGATATCAAGGATGTTGTTGATGAATATAATGAATGTGAATAAAAACTGTTTACAACAACGTATATAGCTCATAGCTAGTTAGTTGCTTAATCAAAGTTAAGGCATATTTGGAAAGTCGCCAAATTTTTAAATTTGACGATTTCCAACAAAAAGATAAATAGTAAAATTTAAAAATCTGGCTTGTGCTTAATCCGAAAATAATTTTCTAATTTGCACGCTACGAGCCATATACAGAGACGTTGTGGTGCATATAAACGAACCCTCTAAAATGAAATTAAACTTCGCCAAATATTTGATAATTCTACTGCTTTTGGCAAGTTGTGGGAATCAGAAAAAAGAAATCAAAGAATATGGATTTAAACTAAAAGATTCAGACAGTTTAAATGTTTCAATTCGAATATCGGAATTTGATAATTATGAAAATTTTCTTGACCGACTAAAAGAAATTGTCTGTTATGATAGTATTCCAAACATTGTAATTGAATCGGAAAATCAAGTTCGGAATATTTACCCAATAGAATACTGTGAAATTCCAATGTTTCACCCAAGATTTAGAAACACGTTTTTCATCCGAATGGACAGTATTGTCAAGAATGAGCGAAAAGTCGAAATCTCTGAATTGAGTGCCTTAATGAAACAGAACTATGAGAATATGGGAGTTAAAGAAGATTTTGCAGACAGTCCGGAAAAAGTATTATTCATATTCGAGTACTATGAAAATAAAGGAGTGGACGGAATTGAAAAATATTTGAAAGCTATAACTAATTCGTATGACCAAATCCAATCTAAAAATGAATTGAAAATTGCTTTTTGGCCAAAAATCGATGTGATATATGAACTTGAGAATGGAGAATTGGAATATAAAATAAACTGAATAAATACGCACCACAACAAAGAACTGAGGTAAAAAACAACTCTTTTCTTAATAAATTTTAGACAATAATATTCTAAGCTTAATTTTACAATTAAACTGTTTTGGTTCATTATTTTTAAATTTCTATTACTACTTAACCGCTAATACCGATACAAAAGTTGGATCATAGGGGTGTCCTGATTTTGCAATTGCAAAACACTGTTTTAGCAGCTTACTAGAAACGGCTATTAAGGCTAATTTCTTGCTCTTTCCTTTATTTGTAATTCTTTGGTAAAGATCGCTGCAACCCTTATTGTGTTTGCAAGCAGTAAATGAACATAAGAAAAGTAAGTTTCTTAACTTTCTGTTTCCAACTTTACTGATTCTGGCTCTACCTCTTACACTGCTTCCAGATTCTCTTATTGTGGACGTAATGCCAACATAACTACATAATTGTGAGGCTCCCGCTAGCGCGAGCATCTTTTGCTCGTGCCCGTATGAAAAATAAAAAGCACGCGTAAACACGCCTAAAAATTAAACTGTTAAAATCACGTAACTCTTTGGAGCAAGAGAAAGTTAATCTCTAGGGTCGAAAAATAGATCCGTCAGCTTTGGGTTGTAAGTGACTGTCTATGATTGTTTTTTAGTTTTTAATTATTTTCTTAAATAATAATTCGCTGTTGGTTTGAATCTGCAAAAGGTAAAGTCCGTTTTCAAAATCACTTAAATCCAATTCTACATTTTGATTATTATATTTATAGGTGTCAAATAATTTTCCATTAAGACTCCAAAGTTTGAGACTCGAAATTTTTCCTTTCGAAATTTTTATTTTTAATTTATCCGAAACGGGATTTGGAGAGAGGCTTACAAAGGATTCAAACTGTACGGAATTTACCGATAAATTATCAGTCGTATCATTTACTGCGACCCAGCTATTTGCCAAGTTATTGTCTAAATCCAAACTCACAAGTTTCAGAAACGACCCAGCGCCATCGGCGTCCACTGGCCATGGCAATACATCATTATAGGTCACTTCATCAATAATATTTCCATAAGCGTCTCTTAGTATTAAATCTTCACCATCATTAGAAAGGCTTCTCGAAAACTCCCCAAAAGGTTCAAAACCATAGCGATCATTAAAAGAGTTACTTTCATTTGATAAAAAGATAGCGGTTTCTCCAGAAAGGGTTTGACCGTCTGCAAACTGATAGACGAATCCCAAACCGCCAAAATAAATCCCTGTTAAATCAATAGTCGAGGTGCTGTTATTTTTAATTTCAATAAATTCAAAATCACTTGAATCCAAACTTGCATCTACCAAAGGATTATAATTTATTTTAGAAATCACCAAGGGTGGGGTTGTGACATTATCACACAAATTTGTATCTGTTAACTGACTCGATATCCATTCGATTCGATCGGAAATAAATGTTTTCATTTCTGAAATCTGATCTACAAACTCACCTGTTATACCAGACATTGTTTCCTGTCGTTCGACAGCTTCCGAAATGAGCGTAGTGGTAACATCAATAAATGCAAAAATTTCGATTGAATTCAAAGGCATTCCCAACGCTGTAAGTTCTTGCCAACGCTTCGTCAAATAGCACTTAAATACCGCATCATCAAAGAGATCTTTCCAGAATTTAGGCCCCTCATTTCCGTCATCATCAAATTGCCAAATATCGGTATGGCTCCTGTCGAGCCCCCAAAAAAACAAATCATTACCAAAAGTTAGATTAAAATCCCAAATGGGTCCTGCTCTTAGTTTTCCATTACGATCTTTATGAAAAAACGTACTGAACTCATATCCATCTGCATTGGATGCAAGCTCATTGAGTATCATAAAATCTATAAACGATGGGATATCAATCGTGGAAGGATACCCGTTTGAAATGGAACTATTGCTTGGAGTCGCTATCTTTTCTTGAAGTACTTCAAATTCATTCTTTATATACTCATGTTGTTCTGACTGAACGGTTGTTGGCTTGGGATGTTCATGAATAAAATTACTTTGATACCCTCCATAATTATCCATAGACCAAGCAGCAAAATCCGACCCTTCTGTTTTATCAGTTTTGGTCACATACCCACCCGTGAGTTTCGGGAACGTTAGATCGGTTTCTTTAATTTTATTAATATCAATTCGATTGTTATCTGCTTTTAATTTTTCTTGCAATACATAAATACCTCTAAAATCACCATTTAACACCACTTCACAATAACGACCTCTGGACGCATAATTACCTGTAAAGTTTGAAAGTTTATAACTGATAAAATCTCTCATATATGAGTCATCATAAGCAAGGCCATTTAAAATCCAGTCATTTTCCTTCGGCATGTCTAAAAGCGACACATTATTTTTGGCCCCAAGTTCGTCATAGGGCGTAAAAGCATATTGTTTTTTATCTAATAGACTTGATGAAGATCCGCGATATTCAATTTTAATAGCACCGTCATAGTCAAGAGTTGAGGCATCACTAGCGTCTGAAAGATAATTTCGCACCCCTTCACCTCTGTAAATAATTTTCATCGTAGCATCAATCTTAGGTTCGTTAGGAATTTCTTGACCTTGATCTGTAACAATTATGACAATTGGTAAATTGGAAGACTCAAAATTTACAGTCACTGGAACATCGGGCGCCACAAACCAGTCGGGTGGCGTACTGTAATTATAATCTGTAGTATTAATTCCCAAGGATAATACAGGGATCGCAGTCAAATCGGACGAGACAAACGACTGGTTATGCACTTGCACCGCTAGGGTGTTGGTACCTGTTGTCAGAAGCGATGGATCTACACCAAAACGTTCTGGCGCAAAACCTTGATACAATATGGCTTCATGATTCCCATCACTGGCTTGATTAAAATCGGGAACGCCCCCTGAAACCAGGTTTCTTGCAATCTCTTGTCCATTCAAATAGGCTACAAAACCATCATCATAATCAATATCTAACACCAAAAATTCCACTGCTGTAGCATCCGTGATTTCAAAGGTTTTACGGACATAAACAGACATTGTAGGGGATATAACCGTGGCATCATCTTCATCTCCATAACCAAAACCTGAAGGACCTGTACTCCAACTGGATGAATCAAATCCTAATTGATTCCAAGAGGCATTTGGTTGTGACGTGGGTACGAGGTAATTCCATTGGTCCCCTGGTAAAACGACACTTTCCCAGTGATCAACTTGAGCAGATGTAAAAAATGGAAAAAGAATAAAAACTAAATTTAGATAACGCATTATAAAATTAATTGGTTAATTTTTTACGTAAAAATAGCTTATTTGAGACAAAGTTAAGAACCTGAAAACTAAAATAATTATAAATGGGTCCAGCATTGTATTCTATGACATGGAGGGAACTAACTGGAGGTTTACACACTTAAAGGTTTTAGCAGAGGATGCCTTATAAAATAACTTAGAGTATATGAAGCAATCAATGTGCNCATTTTTGATTTCAATGTTATTATTAAAAAGCTAATTTTATTGCTCTACAGCCGCGCTATATCACAGTGGTCATAAAGTAACCTTTTGGTAATAACTAAAAATTATATTTTAAATGCACAAAAGCGTTTATATTAAAATATATTGTAGCAATGTTGTAGATCATAAAGAGTAAAAACGACATATATAATGTGTTTGTTTTTAGAGTGTATGAGGGCTCATTTAAATTTCCTCACAAAAGGATTGACTTCGTCGAATCTTCGATTTCATGTGGCAGCTGGGGTTAAAGACTCAACGGGTTTTCTTACTGACGGCAGGCAGATTCGGTTTTTATTTACTAATTTAGACGTCTAATACTTGCAACAAACTAGAAAAAACTCGTTGTGGGTGATTTAAATATTATCCAATGAGAAAAATACTAACTCTATTAATTGTATTACTCTATTTAGCCCCTGAGAATGTAAAAGCACAAAATGATGGTGCTGTTGTTGCAGGGGCCGTTTTAGCAATTGGTGCAGGTATTGCTGCTATCAAACAAATGGAAGAAAGAGCGGAACTCGTAGCAACGCAATGGATCTTGTCTAATAATCCTGAATTAACCAGTTTTTCTCTAAAAACACTTTCTTTTGATGGTAAAAAATTAAAAGATATGTCAGCAACTTCTGTAATTACCTATAAAATACAAGAGTTTAACCCTTCTGACAAACCAATACTTAATGGGCGAAAACAGATTTTATTTGGATTTACTAGTCAAGGATGGATTAATGAATACGGAATTGATTTTAGTTAAATAAAATGGTTTTTATTTGATCGTGATGAATGGATGAATATGATGACTTCTTATGTAAAAGTAGCTTCAAAGGAAAATGATGACACGTATATAAAAGAGAGGTTAACTGCAGGAAAAGTAGTCAATAAAGGAGTGAGAGTCAAAAGCAAGTTAGTAATACCGTTTTTTAAATTAACAGGTGATATGTACGTTGTAAATGATTATTCTGCTAAATTAAAATTAATTTATAACGAAAGATCTTTAGGAATGTTTTTAAAAGAAACAAGAGACCTTGTCCAAATTGGAAGAGGAGATATTATTGAAATCCACGATTTCTTTTTTGATGAATAAAAACCATAGATAACAACAATGAATCACATTTAGCTAATGATATCTAATTTGACTAAATCTAACGAACGAATCACTAAACTATAAAATGAAAATTACATCTATATTTCTTGGAGTTTTACTCATCACTTTTATCATTATACAGCTTTTTGCCATAAGAAGTCAATGGAATATTGAAACGTATCCTTATGAGGTCACTAAAACATATGACCAATTTGAAATACGGCGTTATGAGTCCACTTTATTCACTTCTGTCAAACTATCTACTAAAACATATAAAAAGGCATCAAGTAAAGGGTTCTCTATTTTGGCAGGCTATATTTTTGGAGATAATGATCGGAACGAAAAAATAGCGATGACCTCACCCGTGGCTATGACATTAGAAGACTCGATGACAATGTTATTTATGGTTCCAAAGAAATTTGACAAAGAAACACTCCCTCAACCCAACCAATCTCAAATAAAATTGAGAACTGAGCCTGCAAAAACGGTTGCAGCCATTCAATTTAAGGGCTGGGCGAATGATGCGAAAATTGAAACGTATAAACAAAAATTGATAGCTGCCTTAGACAAGCAGAGCCTATCCTATACAAACCGTTTTTACTTTTTAGGATATAATGCCCCATACGAAGTTTTTAATCGCAAAAATGAAGTGATCGTTGAACTGAAAAAATAGAGATCGTTTCAGGCTTAAAGCTTACCCAATTTTTTACTAAACAGTAAATCAGCATTTTTTAAAACCCTAATAGTTTTACTTTTTTTTAATGCTTTGTTTTTCTAATTTATTAATTTTTAATACGTCTTCTTTTGAGAATTTTTCAAGAAGTCGTTTTTTAGCCGTTGCGGCTCCATTTTTGAATATTTCTTTTTTAGCAGCTGCAGGTAAATTTTTTCCTTTAATTTTCAATAAATTTTCTGAATATTTAGCATACAGCGTTTCCTGAAGAAATTGAGCCTGACTCTCTGTCAAATCCATTTCNGAAGAAATAACCGAAACAGCATTGGCCGCTCGTTTAGTAGCAAATTTATTCTCTTGTGAGTTAATGTAGGAGAATGTGATTAAGAACGTAAAAAGAAGGATTGATTTTTTCATAATTGTTTTGTTTAATTGTTTTTATTTAGTTTAAAATATTGATCATTTATTGTGGATTCACCGGACAGATATCCTAATGAGATTAGAAATTTATCAATTTCATGAGTTGTATCTATAAAGTATTTAATTGGTTTTTTAGCAAAAAAAGCATGGCCTTGATCTTTATAAAGTATGAGATCACATCGACTCCCAACAGCCTCCATTTTTTGTTTAAAAGCTTTTACCATATCAACCGAGATAATACGATCATTTGTACCTACTAGAATGATTGATGGCGGTGCGCCCTCTGTAATATTGTCTGTTGGCGATAGGTCTAAAAAGCGATTTCCTATGCGTTTATGGGCATACGCACCTGGCCCTAAATCTATAACAGGGTTTAAAAGAATTAAAGCATTGGGAACTGAGCTAATGGATAGATCCTCGTTTGGATTGTCAAACTTAGAAATAAGGCCACAAGAGGCTGCTAAGTGCCCACCGGCAGATCCACCACCAGCAATGATCGCATTTGGATTTACGTTCAGTTGTTTTGCATGTTGTCGCACAAAACGAATGGCCGACTTCGCATCTTCAGTCGCTTCAAAAGGCGTAGTTCCATGCGTATTTTTTAATCGATATTCCGCTGAGATCGCAATCATTCCTCGAGATGCAAAATACATAGACTGTCTTCTAAAAGCTTTTGGACTTCCTGTATTCCAGCCACCGCCATGAAAAAAGGTTACACAATTATAGCGTTTAGATGTATCAAAATTTTTCGGCTTATAAATATGTAGCTTAAGCGAAATTGTATCGATCGTTTTGTACACCATAGTCGAGGGATTAATGACCTCTACTGAATTTTGGGAAAATCCAATCAATCCAGCTAACATATAAACAATCAATAAAGGATTCTGTATGAATTTCATTACTTAAAACTATTTAGTGTTTATTAATCTTTTCTTCGTTATAAACACGTTCAATCACAATATCGGTCATTGCGCGCATGTCCTCTAAAGACATATCATCAGTGTACTCAACTTGTAATTCCTTGATTTTATTCTTTAATTTTTGAGTTAATTTATCAGTCCCAGAAGTTCCGTAAAGGTTGACCATTTCGTTTGGATCCTTTTTTAAATCAAACAACTCCCATTCATCCATTGAATAGTAATAATGAATCAACTTATATCGCTCGGTTCTAACGCCATAATGAGGTTGGACATTGTGCCATTTTGGAAATTCATAATAATGATAATAGACCGCATCTCTAGTGACGACTTTTTTATTGGATTCTAACTGAGATTTAAAACTTACACCCTGCATATCTTTTGGAACCGCAATCCCTGCCAAATCTAGTAAGGTAGGCGCAAAATCTATGTTGAGGAGTAAATTTGAGTTTACTGAATTTGGTTTAATCAATTCTGGATATCGAATCATAAACGGCATTTTAAAAGATTCTTCATACATCCACCGCTTGTCAAACCAACCGTGTTCTCCTAAATAAAAGCCTTGATCGGACGTATACACAATAATGGTATTATCGAGCAAATCATTCGCTTTAAGATACTCTAACATCTGGCCTACGGCTTTGTCAACCCCTGCCACACATCGCAAATAGTCTTTGATATACGTTTGATATTTCCAATTTTTCAAAGCCGCACCTTGTAACGTATCGTTTGGTGTCCAAAACTGACCTTTATTTCCAAAATTATTGTAGGCGTTTAATTCTCGCTTAGAAAGCCCTTCCGGTGGTGCGATTTTTAAATCGTGCCGATTCATATGATTTTCAATTTCCATCCATTGTTCACTCGCTGCTATCCGTCCTGTATAGTCATCATTAAAATTTGCAGGATGTGGAAGGTCTCCATTTGTAAATAAGCTCTTAAACTCTTCGGCTGGTTCCCATGGGCGGTGGGGTGCTTTAAACTGATACATCAACATAAAGGGTTTTTCTTTATCTCGACCGGTATCTAGCCACTTCAATGCGTCGTGGGCCACTTGCGCGGTTGAATGCCGTTGTTTTTCTACAATGGTATCGCGTCCATTTTCTAAAAATATAGGGTTAAAATAAGTGCCTTGCCCCCCCCAATTGATCATCACTTTAGAATAATCAAATCCTGTAGGAACAGTCCCTAAGTGCCACTTTCCAATCACTGCGGTTTGATAGCCTGATTTTTGAAAAACCTTAGGAAAGGTCATTTGACTTCCATCAAAATCGCCTCCTTCTTCGTTTTTAAAAAACCCATTTATATGACTGTATTTTCCAGTAAGAATTGCGGATCGACTTGGCCCGCAAATTGAATTTGTATTAAAGGTTCTAGTCATCAACATACCTTCATTAGCAATACGATCAATGTTTGGTGTAGGCGCAATTTCTGCTAACCAATCTTGGTATGCACTAATAGCACTTACGGCATGGTCATCGGCCATTATAAAAACAATATTAGGTTGCTTAGAAGTTGAATGATCTGAGTCAGGTGAACGATAAGACTTACATGTAGAAATGGTAAGCGTTAAAATTAAAAATCCAAAAATAAGATATTTAGTGTTGTTCATAATTTGAATTAATTAAAAGTAGATTTAACTGTTGAATCAACTGTTTCACTTCGGAATTCAATCTATATCTATTTTTTAGATTTATTTAATGCTTGTTTAATAACACTATATGCTGGTGTTGGTTTTAGGTTGGCATCATAAATAGACTGAAAATACCCTGTGTTTTTTTTAAATCGCTCGCCCATATCCCATAAGTTTAAGGCAACAACTCCGGTCTTCGTTTTTGATTCTAAGACTTCAATAAGTTTTGCATATAGTTGTGCTTGCATTTTAAGTTCTTCTTCAATATTTGATTTATCTTCAACTTTATAATCCAATTCGGTGACATGAAACTCTAAGTCATTTGCGTGTGCCCAATCTATCAATTTCGATAATTTTTTCAAATTCTTTTCTTGATCATCTATAAACCCAATTGTGGTAGGACTTAATTTAATATGCCCTTGCCAACCCAACGCATCAACTCTAAATCCTTTGGAGCGTATGTATAAAATAGTTTTTTTGACTTTATCCCACATTTTAGGTTGCATTCCTCCATTGTGGTTGTACACCAATTTTAAATTTGCAGCATGCTTGGTTGCAATTTCAAAAGATTTTAAAATATATTTAGGAAATCCATTTTCATCTAATCCAATGGTTAACCATGGGTTTTCCCATGACTTCGTTCCTTTTTTTGGACCAAACCATTTTCCACTTGGCAATACGGTTTCATTAACTACGTCCATCCATTTTACAGTAGGCTCATCATTAAAACGCTTCGCAAAAGTCGTTGCGAACTCAATCATATTTTTCTCTAATTCTTCAGGAGTTCTGTTGTCTTCCTTAGCCCAACTAGAGGCTTGAGGACTAATAGGACCATGTAATCGGACGTCCAAATTGTGCTGGTTAGAAAATTTAATGAATTCATCTATTTTTTTCCATCTCCAAACACCCGGTTTTGGGTGTACGACTTGTTGCTTGGCAGCATTGGCAGGTGTTAAATACTTGAAGTCTTTGAGATACAACTTACTTTTTTCGGAATTAATTTCATTATAATTTAAAGTAGCACCAATAATTAATTTGTTGTTTTTTGTTGACTTTTTTAAGGTTTTTTTAGGAGGAGTTTCTGATGAATTAGATTTTTTTTTTGATTGAGAATGAAAATAATTTGCTGCTATTTTTTGAAAGCGTTGTTTATGCATCGCATAGGCTTCATCATCAATTCTATTATAGGTCTCAAGAGGATCTGTTTTATAATCATACAATTCTTCAGCAAAAATGTCCTTTTCAAAAATAGGTTCTGTACTTTTTTTGTCAGAAACCCAAACGGTATATCGATACTGCTCTGTTCGGAAACTATACCCATTCTTTTTTGCACTATGCCATTGACTTACTGCGTATGATTTTGGAGATGTTGTTTTTCCTTCGACCAATGAATTTAAACTAGCACCATCTAAATTATCGGGAATACTTAAATTAGCAGCCTCGCAAAGTGTTGGAAAGATATCCACAAACTCAGTAGGAGAAGTCACTTTAACCCCTTTTTTAATTTTAGGATTATAAATAATTAAAGGCGAACGCGTGGCTTGTTCAAAATTGGAGTGTTTGCACCATAAACTATGATCGCCTAAATGCCAGCCATGATCTCCCCAAACAACGATAATCGTGTTTTCGTCTAGACCAGTTTCTTTGAGTGTTTTTAGTATTTTTCCGATTTGAGTGTCTATATAACTTGTGCACGCATAGTAGCCATGAATCAACTCTTTTTGAAAGGAATCGTCTAAGCTCAACAGATTCTCATCGGAGATGGTGAATTCACTTTCGAGTGTTTTATAAGACTGCATTTCACCCGAAGTATGATACGCAACATCTGGGCCATTAACTGACTTCTTTTGGAACTTGGCTAACTGAATATCCTCTCGATTATACAAATCCCAATATTTTTGAGGTGCAGTGAATGGTAAGTGGGGACGTTTAAATCCAACCGCCAAAAAGAAAGGTTCCGTTTGATCTTTGCTTAAATCTTGGAGTAATAGCTTCGTTTTCTCTGCAATTGCGCCATCAACATAAGCTTCATCTGGAACATCGGCACTTCCTACTGGGGGTTTATATTGGTTTCTTACATGTTTATTTACATTTTTTTTACCTTGGGCTTTGACCTCTGCTCTTAATAACCGAATCTGATTTTTGATTTCTTTGTTTTGATAATATCCAAAAGCTGGTTCTCCATACGCTTTATCGTATTCGAGTTGACCTTCTTTAATAAAAGGTACTGACCAAGAAGGCTTATCACGATCGTTATCCACACAACGTGGATCATAAATTTTACCAATTCCAACCGTGTGATAGCCATTGTTTTTAAAATATTCTGGAATTGTTAAAATATCTGGATTGATATCTCGCATTCTCGTTTTAAGGTCTCTAACTTTAGTATAGTCAGGTCTTTTACCAGTCATCAAACTCGCTCGAGAAGGTCCACAAACCGCCTGTTGGGTATGGTTGTTTAAAAAAACGGTAGCTTCACTAGAAAGTGCATCCATCACTGGAGTTTGAGCAAACGTATCGCCAAAACTTCCAATGGTAGGCTTTAAGTCATCTACAGCTATAAAAAGAATATTAGGTCGTTGTTGATCCGATTGGGCAAAGCATCGTATCGAAAACACAAAACATAAAAAAATCAGAATTATAAATTTATTTTTCATAGTAAAAAGGAGTTAAGAATACAATTATAAATAAAATCAAACTTTACTTAAGGGTTTAATGGTTTTAAGAAGAGGTGATTTGAACATCCTAAAGTCCCGATTTCTTAAAATCTTTTATGAATTCACTTGGCGTTTTCCCATGTTGTTTCTTAAAGCATGTTCTAAAATACTTAGGATCCATAAAACCAGAGAGATAGACCACTTCTGTAATGGAGTATGTACCCGATTTTAATAATTTGACTGCACGTTTTAAACGAATGTTTCGAATAAATTCTGAAGTTGATTTCCCCGTTATAGATTTTATTTTATTAAACAAAGAAGACCGACTCATTCCAATTTCTCTAGAGAAAGTTTCTACAGAAAAATTGGGATTATCTATGTTGTTTTTAATTATTTTCACAGCTTTTTGCAAGAAATCTTGGTCAATTTTATTTGAAAGTTCTTTCCAAGATTGAGTGGATTTTTCGTTGCTAAATTTTTTAATCCATTGTGCTTTGGTTCTAACAATATTTTCAACTCTAAGTTGTAGAACTTCAATATTAAATGGTTTAAGAACAAATTCATCTGCGCCTGTTTCTAAACCAATTTTTTCGTTTTCAAGACCCGACTTCGCTGTTAGAATAATTACAGGAATATGACTTGTATTAATATCTGTTTTTAGAGTTCTACACATCTGAAGTCCATCCATAATAGGCATCATCAAATCACTAATTATAATATCTGGTAATTGTGACTGAGCAAGCTCTAAGCCTATTTTTCCGTTTACAGCGGTCAAAACCTTAAAGCTAATTTCAAAAACGGTCTTTAAATAAGCCAAAAGTTCTTGATTATCTTCTACTATTAGAAGTGTCGGTGCTTGACTTGTGTGAACGACTGGATTTGCGTTTTGAAGAATTGGAATTATGGACTCTTGTATCGCCTCAACTCCGATTTTGGTATAATTAAAATCATAATATTGCGGTTGATGATCGATCACAGTATCATTATTGAAAGCGGACTTATCAATAGGAAAAGTAACGGTACAAGTAGTACCTTGATGTAATTCACTCTCAATATGGACACTACCTTTGTGTATTTCAATAAGTCGCTTAACAAATGTTAGTCCTAAACCAGTCCCTAACTTATCGAAAGAAGGCTCCTCCTTTGCCTGATAAAAACGATCAAAAACACTAGAAAGGTGTTCCTTTGAAATACCTACTCCAAAATCAATCACCTTTAATTCGGCATGTGCAATTCCATCAATAATAACTTTTTTTAGAGTTAATTGAATTGTTTTACCTTTTGGAGTATATTTAAAAGCATTCGATAATAGGTTATAAATTATTTTTTCGATTTTATCGCTATCAAACCAAGCATCTTCTATTGGGTCGTCATTGATAATTAAAAATTTAATCCTTTTATTAGATGCAATTTCTTCAAAAGCCTCATAAATTTCATAGACAAAACTTGAAAGATTTTGATAGTGAACCAATAAATTCAAATTACCAGATTCAGCCTTTCTAAAATCCATTAGTTGGTTTATTAATTTGAGTAATCTTTTAGAGTTTTTTAACATGACGCTGTTGAGCTTTTTTAAATACTCCACATCTGATTGCCCACTCATTATTTGTTGTAAAGGGCCAATAATTAGTGTCAACGGTGTCCTAAGTTCATGTGAAATATTTGTAAAAAACTGAAGTTTCATTCGATTTAATTCTTCTGATTTTTCGTGTAAAACACTTTCTAATTGAATTTGACTTTTTAATCGAATTTGGTTTAAACGAATCTTGACTAAACCAATAACAGCTGACAAAATCAAAACCAAAAAGATACCTAAAACCCATGGTTGTAAATACCAAGGGGATGCTATAATTAACTTAACTTCTTTAATCTCATCCGACCAAACTCCTTCGCTATTAGAACCCATCAATTTAAAAACATACGTGCCAGGGGAAAGATTTGTATAGGAAGCAAAACGCCTAACATTACCTGTTGAATGCTGCCATTTTTCTTCAAACCCTTCTAATTTAAATTTATACTGATTTTTTTCAGGGTTAGAAAAGTGTAAGCTCGAGAAGACGAACTCAATAGAATTTTGGTTAAAGGGCAAATGAATAAGACTTGTATTATTTATTGTATTTTTTAAGATAACTTGACCGTTAATTTTTTGAAATGGTTTCACAGAAGTATCAAATAATTTTAAATCTGTAATTTGTAATTGAGGCGGTGTTTTATTGACAGAAAATCCTTTTGAGTTCATAAAGGTAAATCCATTTGAACCGCCAGCGACGATCATACCCGATTTGGTGTAAATCATGGCATTATCTTTAAACTCGGTTACAGAAAACCCGTCTTGTAATTGATAATACTTCACCACTTTTGTGATCGGATCCCACATTGAAATTTCACGAACATGAAGCATCCATATTCGTCCATCATCGTCTTCCTTTATTTGATAAACGGTGTCACTAGGCAATCCATCAGCTGAAGTAACATGAAGGAAATCTAGAGGGTTTTTAGAGTCTTTAACTATATTTAACCCCCCGCCAAATGTACCTACATAAATTGTTCCATCACGTGCTTGAAAAATATCTAAAACATAATTGTTATTTAAACTTTTTGAGTTTTTTGTGTCGTTAAAAAAAGAAGTGAAACTTAGTTCTCTTGAAAGTGGAGACTTTGAAAAATTTAAACCACTAATGGTTCCAACCCATAAATTTCCAGCCGTGTCTTCTAAAACATCTCTTACATAATTGCTTGAAAGACTTGAAGGATTGTGTGTCTTTTGTTGAAAAATTGTGGTGCTATACCTTTGAGATTTTGGATTCATTGACAACTTAACCAAACCACTACCCCAGTATCCAACCCAAATATTGTGGTAACGATCTTCATCAATTGCAAAAACCGTGTCATCAATGAGATGCCCATCAAGATTTTTAATTCCATTAAAGTTAGAAACTACATGCTTAGCAAGTGATGCGCTGTAAGACACTTTATTCAATCCTTTTTGGCTTCCCACCCATACATCGCCGCGATGATCTGTCATAAGCCGTTTGATATTATCAGATCGAAAAGCGTCTAAAAACTTAAAACCCCATTGTGAAGATTCTGAATTTGATAAAGTAGATCTTAATGTACTTTCGTTTATATACCCTAGGCCACCGTCTTCATAAAGTCCAAGCCATAGATTGCCTTGATGGTCTTCTGTCATAGCTTGTATCGGGTGGTTTTTAAATTTAGATGAATACGTTTTCGAATTTCGAGTGAAGTCGATTGAATTAGAAAAGCTAGTGTTTTCTAAATCCATTTTAAAAACACCTTTATTGGAAGTTCCTAGCCAAAGAATATTTGAACGATCTATAAATAAATGTTGGATTTGATTGAAGCTGAAATCAACATTCAAATTCTTTGTTTGTTTCAAATCGATGACTTTTTTCGAATTTATATCATAATTCAATAACAACCCATTTCCTCCAATCCAAAGACGATTAGATTGGTCAAATTGCATGATCACTTTTGTTAAATTTAAGAAATTAAAATCCTGATCCTCATTTAATAAATCAATTTTATTTTGCTCAATAACTTGCAAGTTATCGTCGAGCTTAATGGATAAAAGTTGTAACTTATTACTAAGAACCCATAGAGTGTTATTGGCATCTTCAATCATATCTATCATATACCCAGTCTCAAAAAAAGGATCTACAATTGACGTTGGCTGCATCGTTACATCAAAATTGTTTTGGCTATTTTTTATATATGTTTTGAATAACTTCACAGGATTTTCAGGAGTATAAAACCAGTGCCCCGATTTCGTAGATTTAATTATTTTTTCTGGCATCGCTTTAACGTCCTTTGGAGCTTGAAGTGTTTTACAGGAACCTAAATTCCCCAAAGAATCGACATCAAACACCGTCAGTCCTGTTGTCAAATTAAAGAAAAACGAGCCTTGATCAGATTGGTAAAGGTTATTATCAAGATCATTAAAATATTCAATAGTTGGTGGGTCATTAAAAAAGTGCGTCACTTTAGAGGTGATGGCATCAATCCGATTTAAACCTGAAGTGGTTCCAGCCCAAATATTATGGTCGGAATCTTCAAAAAGGTTTTTTATGATATTACTATTTAATCCATAGTCAGAATTAGAGTATTTAAAATACTGCATCGAATAGCCATCATATTTATTGATTCCGTCGTAGGAACCAATCCATAAAAACCCATTATCATCTTGAACGATGCTATGAACGGTGTTTTGAGACAAACCCTCAGGGCCAGAAATTTGAGACAATCGAAATTGCCCAACTACTGTTTGAAAACAGATGAGCGAAAAACAAACAAAAAGAATAAACTTTTTAGAACAATTGATAACCATATAGTTTTAATAGATTAGGGGGCTAAACATCAAATTACTCCTATGAATGTAAGAAATTTATTTTAAATACTTAATTAGTAGATTTTTATTATTTTAAAACAGGAATGTCCACGTATTGTTTCAAACCTTAAAAAATAGGAGTTTATAACCTAATTTTAACCAGGTTCTTTATGGGGCTCGTGTGCTGTACTAGAGTTCGTAGTCATATATTCGCATAAAAAAAAGGAAACTTGATATTTCAAGTTTCCTTTTCAAAAATTAAACGACGTTTTATTTTTTAATAATTCTTTTAGTCATTTGCCCTAATTTAGATTGAATGTTTAATAAATATAGTCCCGAATTAAGTTCATTAACATCTAATGAAGGAGCATTAGAGACGGTCTTAACTAAACGACCTGAGAGGTCATATAAACTTAAGTTCGTAACAGGAAGTCCATTAAACGTTTCAACTTCAATAAGATTTGTAACAGGGTTATTTTTTATTGCAAATTGATCTTTTGAAAATTCAGTGGTACTATAAGATGCACTGGTTAAAATATAGATGTAATCAATATCAAACGTATCACCACAGTTGGCAGAATAGTCGGTACCTTTAAACGTTAAGCGCTCTATTTTAGCGGCAGTGTATGTGGATGGTATATCTACATTTCTAATATTAAAAGCTGTTTCAGAGGTTTCAACTCCAGGAATGACTAAGTTCACAACTCCTACACTGTTTTCTGCAGCCGTGGGATGCAGAGCGATTTTATAAGCCGCTTTGGATGAATTATTTCGCATGTGTACTCTGATTCCAGCATAATCACTGGTTGTTAAAGCTAAATTATCTGGAGATCTAAAAGCGGGGGATTTACAAGCATTCGCCCCCCCTGTGTTAGTAACTGTTACGGTTAAAAATGTAGCGTTGGTTGACAGTGCGACTTGACCAGCCGCAGAAAAACCATTTTTAACATTTGTAAATTCATACTCGATATCCGTTTGTGCAAAACCAGTTGTAATTAATAATAAAAATGTGGGTACTAATAAGTAGATTTTTTTCATAATAGTATAATTTATGGGTTATACCAAAACTAAAAACATTTTATAGAATCCTAAGGGAATAATGGTTACAAAAAAGGGAGATATGACTTATTGAAACTATTAAAACAAGTATAAACCATCGTGAAACGACCTTTAAGGCTTAAAATTACTTATAGTAATTACGACTATTTTAAACATTTATTTTTGGACCACCTTGCAGAAAGTTGATCAAAATCGGAAACGCCTTTTGAAACCTGATTTCTAGCCACCTCTTGCCCATTCAAGTAGGCTACAAAACCATCATGATAATCTATATCTAAAAAAGCGGATTCCACAACTAAAGCTTCTGTAATTTGAATGCATTTTAAAACAAAAAAAAGGCCCACAACTGTGGACCTTTTTTTAATAAAATTTAAGTATGACTTACTTTAATACAATCTTAAACATTCTAGAATTATTTTTATTATTAATGACTTTAACAAAGTAAACTCCTGTTTGATAAGACGATAAGCTTATTTGGCTCTGTAGATTCAAATAACTTTCGGCTATTTATATCATAAACTTCCAAGCGTTTTAAGTTATCTATCTTCACATAAACCATGTCAAAAGTTGGATTTGGATAGAGTTTTACATTCTCCATCTTACTCAAATCATCCAATCCTAAGGTAGGAATGACAGTGACCGTTCTAACAACTTCAATCGCTGCCGTTCCATTGCTATCAACAACGTTGTAAGTGACTTCATAGTCCCCTTCATCAGACATAACAACATTCGAAGCATCAATCACAATAGCAGTTGTTAAATCAACACCCTCCGCATCTACAGCCGTCGCACCTGCTTCTACGTATGAATCTCCTACATAATAAGTTTCCGTTGGTTCTCCAAGAAGCGTTATTGTTGGTGGTACTGCTGCTAAAACGGTAATTGTTCTAGAGACCTGAATGGCTGCATTTCCTTCTGTATCTGTAACATTGTAATAAAGGGAATAGACATCTTCAATTGATGTGACTACAGACCCTGTAAGCACTATGGATCCAGAAATATCATTCCCAAGATAATCCGTGGCTACAGCTCCTAATTCCTCGTACTCAGCATCAATTTCTAAAGTCATCTCAGCGTCTCCGTTAAGGATTAAATTTGGAATAAAGAAAGCTTGTGGTCTTACATACACCATTCTTTCAACTTGAATCGCTTCTGTTCCATTCAAATCAGTGACATCGTAGGTCACTGTATAGTCGCCTTCAACAGAAGTATCAACATTCGTGGCGTTGATCACAATAGCAGATGTTAAATCAACACCTTCTGAATCTTCAGCAGTTGCATTTTCTTCAACATAGTCAGTATCCACGAGAAGGTATACTTCTGCAGCACCAACTAATGTAATTTCTGGACGCACATAGACCGTATTATCAACCACTGAAACGGTTCTAATAACCTGATCTGCAATGTTACCTTCTGCATCGGTTACATTATAATACAGTGCATACGTTCCTACTGTTGTTGTATCCAATGTTCCCGTCACTACAATAGCGTCTGATATATAAGCTCCTAGATAGTTTGTTGCAATCGCACCTGGATCATTAAAATCTACATTAATATCTAATTGTAAAGGATTACTTCCTAATAGATTAATTACTGGCTTGTAAAACGATGCTGGTTTTACATACACTCTTCTAATAACTTGTTCAGCAACATTTCCTGCGCTGTCAGTAACATTATAAGTAACATTATAAACACCTTCAACATAAGTAATCACGTTGGTGTTGTCAGTAACAATATCAGCTGTTATATCAACTCCAGTATAATCAACTGCGGTCGCGCCTTCTTCTGTATAAGTTTCATCTAGTAATAAATATACATTTGCATCTCCGATAAGTGTAATTATTGGTACAAAATAAGAATCAATAATATCATTAAAATAAGGATATCCTCCGTTTAGTTCAGCGTTAATACCCCAAATGGTTGACGAAGAAATATTGGTGCTTATGTCCCATAATGCAGCTTCATAAATTGTGGATACTGTCATCTCTGTAGTGGTTTTACCAACCGCATTGACTAGCGCAAGTCGTGGATTGCTATCCGTGTAATCACTAGGCCCTACGGCGTCTAATGACACCAAGTCGGTATCGTAAAACACATTGTCCG